>Ga0209707_1000502_pt1 | contig 23588 bp, 19 predicted proteins | sample EN4Hudsemesocosm_FD_184630 | JGI IMG/M metagenome (GOLD analysis project Ga0209707, IMG submission 184630) | Methane-oxidizing microbial communities from mesocosms in the Hudson Canyon - EN4B Hudson Canyon (SPAdes) (version 2) | ecosystem: Environmental > Aquatic > Marine > Cold seeps | place... | reverse complement strand
GACTCAGCCGCTGCCTTCCTGCTAAAAAATGGCATCAACAAATCAGAGGTAACCAGTCTACCCACACCCGACTCAGCACAAAACCGAACTTTTCTCAGTGCGGTTATTGTAAGAGACTGGTTAATAATGAAAAAAAATAAAAATCAGACAATTGATGTCGTTTCAGAAGGTGTGCATGCAAGAAGGACGCTAGCTTTATACCAAATGGCTTTTGCAAATAAGAGGGAGATTGGTATTATGACAGGAGAGGCGGAAGAATATCCGTTAGAGTCTTGGTGGGAAACAAGTGCGGGTGCTAAAGCGGTGGTCAGTGAAGTGGTAGGATTAGTTTGGAGTGTGTGTTGTTTTAATTCTGGGGGCTATCAGTCACACCAGGAAAAGTGGGGTAGCAATGCTGGGTTTTAGATAAAAATTATCTTAAGATTTGAGGTGGATATGAATAAAAAGCAATGGATATTAGTGACAGGCGGAGCTGGATATATTGGAAGTCATGCCTGTGTAGAGCTGTTATCAGCTGGGTATGGTGTAATTGTTATTGATAATTTATCTAACAGTAAGGTTGAATCACTTAGTCGAGTGCAAGCGATCACGGAAAAGAGTATAGAATTTTTTCAAGACGATATTAGAGATAAGGATGCGTTAAACTTAATTTTTAATACGTTTGAAATATATGCAGTTATGCATTTTGCAGGCTTAAAGTCTGTTGGAGAGTCTTGCAAGCAGCCACTAGAGTATTACCAAAATAATGTACATGGGACACTTGTTTTAGTTGATGTGATGCGGAAATTTAAAGTTAAAAACCTGATCTTTAGCTCATCGGCAACTGTGTATGGAGAACCTAATACCGAGATGTATACAGAGAAACTTCCCGTCTATGGAGCTACAAATCCTTATGGCAAATCAAAAGCAATGATAGAAGAAGTGTTACGAGATTTAGCTCAAGCAGATGAGTTGGAGGGCATTAAAAATAATAAGTGGCATATTATTTTATTGAGGTATTTTAACCCTGCGGGAGCTCATGAAAGTGGGATAATCGGCGAAGACCCTAATGGCGTGCCCAATAATTTGATCCCGTATATTAATCAAGTGGCTATTGGCAAATTAAGAAGATTGCAAGTGTATGGTAATGACTATGCTACTATCGATGGTACTGGTGTCCGTGATTATATACATGTGGTAGATCTAGTTAAAGGACATATTCAAGCGCTTAAAAAAATAGCTGAATTAACTGGTTGTAATGCATATAATTTAGGTACAGGTCGAGGGTATAGTGTATTAGAGGTGATATCTGAATTTGAAAAAATTACAGGAAAAAAAATACCGTATAACATAGTAGCTCGTAGAGCAGGCGACATTGCAGCTTGTTATGCTAATGTTGACTTGGCATACACTGAGCTTAATTGGAAATCGGAAAAGACACTGATAGAAATGCTTCGGGATGGCTGGGTATGGCAGGAAAATAACCCAAATGGATATGACGAAATCTGATCTAGTAATTTAAGATAAAAGTATGTTTGTAGTCGGTGGTGTTAGTACTTAGGGACAGTGTTTTTACATGACAGTATATGGTATTGTCATTTTGTAATTTATAAAAATTTGGAGGAAGTATGAAAATTCTTGGCATAAAGTATATGCTTTTAGTAGTGTTACTTGTACTTGTTGGATGTACAGGTAATGTGAAAAAAACGAAACCGGATGTTATTGGGCAGATCAATCAAGATATATTGAAACACCCAAGTGCTTTGGGGGTGAAGTATTATTACTTATGTAATGATGGTTCAGATATGAATTTAGGTGAATCAGCTGATGATGCTTTTTTTAGTTATGATCATGCAGTAGAGCAAATAAAATATAATGCTGATACGGAAGATACTTACCTATTAATGTGTAAAGGAGGCGAGTTTACAGCGACATCAATCAATAAAGACCCTTATTTGGATTCTGATATAGGGGGTAATACTGAAGTTAGTAATGTTGCTGAAACCTATTATATTGATTGTGAGTCAGGTAATGACGATAATGATGGTATCTCTCCACAAAGTGCTTGGGCAAGCGCTAGTAAGGTGTTGACAAAAACTAGTGTAGGCTATTGGGATACAGCATTCCCTAATTTTTTTACTAGACCTACTTTTCATACGCCATGGACTGCAGCGAATAGTGGCTCAACATTTTTATTTAAGCGAGGATGCTCTTTTGATGGATTCATAAATGTTCACGCTTGGACACCTAGAGGTTATATGGATGAATATACCTTTGGTGCTTATGGCGATTTAAAGCAACCAAGACCTATAATTAATGATAAGGAAGGTGATTATCATCGTAGTATAGTGTGGTCAAATGGGCATTCAATTCATCTTAGCAATCTACAGTTGAATGTTAATCATGATATAAGCGCTTTAAATATTGATATGAGAACAGTAAATAACGGTAGCATTAATAATGTCGTGGTTACTAACTCTTTTGTAAATAGGTTTGGAGATTCTAATGTAGGTGGTTTATTAAAGAATAATTTATTATTTAATACTAGTGATAGTGAATTAGCTGTTAACGTGCTTGTTAGCAATTTAGGGATGTACAGTAAAGAGTTGGAAACTAAGTTACCGGTTATTCTTGATGCCAGAGAGTCTGAACTGTCATTTTCTATACAAGTAACAGAAGATATAGTGGCAGAAGAGATAGTAGCAGAAGAGCAGCTAGTAATAGCAAGAGCGGTAGCAATAGAAATAGCATCAACAGACCCAGTAAGCCTGTATGGTAATACTTATGGTATAGCTAAAGATGCAGGTGAAACAGATGAGTATGGAATTGATGGAGTTAATTATTCAGGAAATACCTACTATATTGATTGTGAACTAGGTAAGGATAGCAATGATGGTTTATCGTCTGATACGCCTTGGCTAAGTCTTGAAAAAGTAAATACTAAAACATCGATAGGATATTGGGATACAGCAAGCCCTAATGAATTAACTAATCCTCAGTATCACGAGCCATGGACAGCAGCTCCAAGCGGCTCGGCTTTCTTATTCAAAAGAGGCTGTTCATTTGATGGGTATATTAATGTTCATGCTATAAGTGATGGTGTTTATGTTGAAAATTTAACCTTTGGTGCTTATGGTGACACATTCAAAGCCCGCCCTATTATTAAATCAACGTATGCTACGCAAGCACTTCGAGCAACAGTGTGGACAAATGGGCATACAATTGCTCTTAGAAATTTACAGATATTGAATGACCCTAAGCTTGATAAGATGGGGGTGAGTCTTAGTAAGACATCTGGATGTAGTCTTGTAAATGTAGTGATAAAAGATGCGTCAAGAGATGGTATTTATGCTGATGATGCGAATGATTTATTAATTAGTAACTCGTTGATTGAAAATAACCAGCTCTCTGGTGGTCGTGGTGGTGGTTTTGCTGGAAGTGGTGATAACCTTAAAATTCTCAACTCCACATTTAAAAATAATGGACGAGATAAGATAGGTGCGCATAATATCTATGTTAGACATCTACATAATGCAACAATACAAGGTAATCATTTAGAAGGCGGGAGTAACCTTGGTGTTGTGTTGCATGGAAGTAGTGATATAGTCCTTATAAAAGGGAACCTGATTGAAGGGAATAGTAACGGTATCGATGTGACAGGAGGGTATGCTGAAGCAGAAGTATTTAATAATATAACGATAGAAGGGAATATTATTAGAAATAATGGTTATAGAGAGGGTGAGCAAGGCTATGGGATTTTATTAAATTCGATAACTAACTCTCAGGTGATTAATAACCTAGTAGTTGGAAATAGGATAGGTACTATGAGTCTTTTTGATAGTCGCGTGGGTGATACGCCATCAGAATCTGTTGTTGTTGCGCATAATACATTTGTCGAACCGGCTAGTTCTTATGGAGCTACTCTCGGAGGAGAAGAATTAGTTAATATATCATTGGTCAATAATATTTTTGTGCATTATGGTGATGATAAAGTTATCCTTACTAAAAAGACGGATGCTCCATTATCAGAGCTAAATATAAATCATAATCTTTATTTTATGCCGAATAAGGTAGATAATAAGTTTTTCAATTTTAATGGTATAACGTATGACTTGGATCAAATTAGAGCGGATTTTAATGTTGGGTTTTCAGCAATAAGTTCTGATCCTGATTTTGTAGATGAAGAGCAATTTGATTATCACCTCAACAATACCTCACCAGCTATAGCTGTAGGTACTGAAGTAATAGATTGGGATTTTGATGGAAATGCTAGAAACACACCGTTCCCTTCCATAGGTGTATTTGAATAAATAGTAGTATATAACCACCTAGTTACTTATAAGTAACTAGGTGGTTTTTTATTGATTGGAGGAAGTGCTGGTGCGATATGGTGTGATGTTTTTTGGTATGATCTGTTCAATAAGTGTGTGCTGTGCTGAAAAACAAAAAGTAACAAAAGTAATATCAGCTACCGGCCCTGTTATTTTTTATGGAAAAACTTATGGTGTAACTAAGAATGCAGGTGAAACAGATGAGTATGGAATTGATGGAGTTAATTATTCAGGAAATACCTACTATATTGATTGTGAACTAGGTAAGGATAGCAATGATGGTTTATCGTCTGATACGCCTTGGCTAAGTCTTGAAAAAGTAAATACTAAAACATCGATAGGATATTGGGATACAGCAAGCCCTAATGAATTAACTAATCCTCAGTATCACGAGCCATGGACAGCAGCTCCAAGCGGCTCGGCTTTCTTATTCAAAAGAGGCTGTTCATTTGATGGGTATATTAATGTTCATGCTATAAGTGATGGTGTTTATGTTGAAAATTTAACCTTTGGTGCTTATGGTGACACATTCAAAGCCCGCCCTATTATTAAATCAACGTATGCTACGCAAGCACTTCGAGCAACAGTGTGGACAAATGGGCATACAATTGCTCTTAGAAATTTACAGATATTGAATGACCCTAAGCTTGATAAGATGGGGGTGAGTCTTAGTAAGACATCTGGATGTAGTCTTGTAAATGTAGTGATAAAAGATGCGTCAAGAGATGGTATTTATGCTGATGATGCGAATGATTTATTAATTAGTAACTCGTTGATTGAAAATAACCAGCTCTCTGGTGGTCGTGGTGGTGGTTTTGCTGGAAGTGGTGATAACCTTAAAATTCTCAACTCCACATTTAAAAATAATGGACGAGATAAGATAGGTGCGCATAATATCTATGTTAGACATCTACATAATGCAACAATACAAGGTAATCATTTAGAAGGCGGGAGTAACCTTGGTGTTGTGTTGCATGGAAGTAGTGATATAGTCCTTATAAAAGGGAACCTGATTGAAGGGAATAGTAACGGTATCGATGTGACAGGAGGGTATGCTGAAGCAGAAGTATTTAATAATATAACGATAGAAGGGAATATTATTAGAAATAATGGTTATAGAGAGGGTGAGCAAGGCTATGGGATTTTATTAAATTCGATAACTAACTCTCAGGTGATTAATAACCTAGTAGTTGGAAATAGGATAGGTACTATGAGTCTTTTTGATAGTCGCGTGGGTGATACGCCATCAGAATCTGTTGTTGTTGCGCATAATACATTTGTCGAACCGGCTAGTTCTTATGGAGCTACTCTCGGAGGAGAAGAATTAGTTAATATATCATTGGTCAATAATATTTTTGTGCATTATGGTGATGATAAAGTTATCCTTACTAAAAAGACGGATGCTCCATTATCAGAGCTAAATATAAATCATAATCTTTATTTTATGCCGAATAAGGTAGATAATAAGTTTTTCAATTTTAATGGTATAACGTATGACTTGGATCAAATTAGAGCGGATTTTAATGTTGGGTTTTCAGCAATAAGTTCTGATCCTGATTTTGTAGATGAAGAGCAATTTGATTATCACCTCAACAATACCTCACCAGCTATAGCTGCAGGTATTGGGGTGATAGACTGGGATTTTTTGCAGAAAAAATGGTTACAAAAAGTAGTAGTGCGTTAATAGTCAGGTAGCTTTGAATAGAAAATACAATAGGATAAAGAAATGTATGGAAGCCTAAAAAGGTTGTATTCAGAATTTTCAATAAATGAAAAAAAAAGGTTATTGCTATTAGCGATATTAATAATTATTACAGGCCTACTTCAAGTGATAGGAATTGCTTCTATCTTTCCATTTATTGCTACAGCATCCGACCCTAGTGCGGTTGATAATAATGCGTATTTATTAGCAGCTAAAACATATTTACAGATAACAGAGAATCGAGATTTTATTGCCCTATTAGGTGGTGTGGTTTTACTTACCCTAGTGATGACTAATTTATTTTTAGCCTTTAGTACTTGGGTGACCATGCGCTTTGTAGTTACCACGAATAACACTCTCGCTTATCGGCTATTGGAGCGTTACCTGAATGAAAACTATTTGTTTCACCTGGAACGAAATAGTGCCGAGTTGCTAAAAAACCTAACATCTGAAACAAGCCGTGTGGTTAATGGCGGCATTATGAGTGCTATTAATGTTGTTTCTAAGGGGTTTACTGCCTTATGTATATTAGTGTTCTTGATTCTTGTTGACCCCTTTATTGCTTTCGTGGTTGGTGGTGTGTTGGGAGCGTCTTATGCTTTAATTTATTTGTCTATACGCATAAAGCTTGGCCGGATTGGGGTTATTGTAACTCAGTTATTTAGTGACAGAATGCGATATATTAATGAATCATTAGGGGGAATTAAAGAGCTGAAAGTCTTAGGACGTGAGCAGTTTTATTTAAAGCAATTTCGCCGAACCTCAGAAGAAATTATTAAGCATCAAGTATTTAACAGGGCTGCTGTTGATTTACCCCGGTTTTTACTGGAAACCATCGCTTTTGGTGGTATCCTCAGTATGACCATGTATCTAGTGGTAGTTAAAAATGATGTGCAAACCGTGTTACCGATGATCTCGCTTTATGCCTTAGCTGGTTACAGACTGATGCCTGCCTTACAAGGTATATTTCAAAGTACGGCAATGTTAAAGCACGATATAGCCGCTGTTGATTTATTTTATGACGATATAAGGGGTACAGAAAAATTACCTTTTAATTTGGCTGATAGTGATGTAAGTAAAGTACAGCCTCTTGCTCTAAATGATGCATTGCTGTTAAAAGACATTAGTTTTAGCTACCCCAATGTACAAAATAAGGTAGTTAATCAACTAACTCTCAGTATAAAAGCAAACACCAGTATTGGTATTGTGGGTACCAGTGGCTCAGGAAAATCCACCTTAGTAGACATCTTATTGGGCTTACTGCAGCCCCAGCAAGGAGAAATTAGGATTGATGGTGAGCGCTTAAGCGATTATAATTCAAGAGCTTGGCAAAGTAATATTGGATATGTGCCGCAGGTTATCTTTTTAGCTGATTCTAATGTTAGTGCTAATATAGCCTTCGGCATACCTGATAAAGACATAGATCAACAGGCTGTAGAATGCGCTGCAAAAATGGCAAATTTACATGACTTTGTTAATCAGGAGTTAGAGCAAGGTTACGATACCATCGTAGGTGAGCGGGGGATTCGATTGAGTGGGGGGCAGCGACAGCGTATCGGTATTGCTCGGGCCTTGTACCATAATCCCAGTGTTTTAGTGTTAGATGAAGCCACCAGTGCTTTAGATACACCCACCGAACAATCTGTAATGGAGGCAGTCTATAATCTCGCTCATAAAAAAACCATTATCATGATTGCGCATCGTTTATCGACCGTGAAAGGTTGTGATAATTTAATATGGTTAGAAAAAGGCAAGCTTAAAGCTGAGGGAAGGTTTGATGAATTACTTTTGTCAAATAATGAATTTAAAAATTTTGTCATGATGGGAAGCGATAAAATCTAAATAAAATTCGCAATTTAAAGTTACGATTGTCTAGGTATCTTGGGGGTATATTTGTAATGTCAGCATGCAGACAATCATATTGTAGCTCAAAAGGTGTTAGTGGTTGGGGTTGTGTTGGGAGATTGGCCAAATCATTATGAGCATATAGCATCAGTATTTAGTCGTTCAGAAATACATGAAGTTCAGCAATTATGGGCAGTTTTAAAGGCAGTTTTAAAGGCAGTTTTAAAGGCAGATAAAAAGCTAGAAAATAAAGATAAGGTTCAGCATGTTTATTTTTGAATTGGGGGGCTTGATTATGTATGGCCAGCCTTAATTAAAGAGGAAAATAAAAGAATGGAGATCATTGATCTGTATCCCTATTACTCATACATTAAGGCAAGTTGGGAAAAGTTATAATAGTACTCAAGTAATGCAAGAAATGAATGACTTTTTAGTAACAGAATTTAGCTTTACTGCTGAGCAAGCACGCGTCGTTATAAATAAAGTTTATTGAAGATAGTGGGCACTATAAAAAATAAACTATTAGAGAATATAAGGTAATTTTATGGAATGTTTTATACATATAGGGACTGAAAAAACAGCGACAACAACAATTCAGGAATTCTTACACCTGAATTCAGAAAAACTTATACAGCAAGGTGTTTTTTTTGCAAGAAGTGTTGGGGTGAAAAACCATACTAATCTTGCAGTTGCTGCTTATGATGTAACACGTAGGGATGCATTTACTTTAGATGCTTCGTCAGTAGAGAATTTTATTTGTATGCAGAATAAAATAATTACTGATTTGGATAGAGAAATCAGTAATATTAAGAAAAAAATACCAAACGTAAAGGTTGTTTTTAGTTCAGAACATATACAGTCAAGATTAACAACTGTAAATGAGGTTGACAGACTTAAAAGGATATTGAATGATCTTGGTTTTTCTAAAATAACAATAATAGTTTACCTAAGAAGTCAGACAGAGTTGGCCCCGTCTTTATTTTCTACTACACTTAAATGTGGATACAGAATGGAGGAGCCACCAAGCCCAGACCAAGAATATTTTAATAATGTTTGTAATCATAAAGAAACCATTGAAAGGTTTAGTGACGTATTTGGTGATGATAATATGAATATTAGACTATTTAATAAAACAGAGTTTGTTAATGGAGATATTATAGAAGACTTTAGTGCTGCTATTAATATAAAAAAATATAATGATTTTAATTTCCCTAAGAATAAGAATGAAAGTTTATCTAGTTTTGCAGTTAAGTTAATTTGTTCTATAAATAAGTTAAATGCTGATGATATACCTAATTTACAATTAATTGAATATATATCAATTAATTGTAAAGGGGATAAGTTTTTAATGGACAGCTCATTATATGAGCTGTATGAAGATGCATTCAGCTTGGGAAATGAATGGGTTCGTAAGAAGTATTTTCCTAATAAAAGCACACTATTTCCATTAGTGAAAGTAAGACAAAATAGTGCTAACTCTTTTTGTCAAGAAGATATAGACCAAGTTTCTAACCTTCTTTATTCGCTCTGGAATGATAATAATGCCAGTAAGGCAGTACTACAAAGATATGAGAAAAGTTTTTTGTTTAAAGTATATAGGGTTCTTTTGAGTTCAAAAAGAATTATCAATAGCCTACGTAATAAGGTATGAATATAAAAATTTCAGTATTAATGCCCGTCTACAACGCTCCAAAATACATTAAAGCTGCAGTAGACAGTATATTAAATCAAACCTTTACCGATTTGAGTTTATTATTAATGATGGCTCTACGGAAGGTGCGTTAGCCATATTAGAAAGCTATGCTAAGAAGGATCAACGCATTCGCTTAGTTAGTTGTGAAAATAAAGGCTTGGTTGCGACTTTAAATGAGGGCATTGCTTTAGCAGAAGCACCTTTAATTGCTCGGATGGATGCAGATGATATATTTTTACCTAATCGTTTGTTTCTACAGAAAAACTTATCTAGATAAACATGCTGAAACTGGATGTTTAGGAGGTAGGGTGGAGTTGGTCGATATATAAAGGGCGGTGTATAGGTCATTATTGCAAGATGTAACACATGAAGAGTTAGAGTTGAGTGCGTTACAAGGGATAACTCCGATTATTCATCCGGCTGTGATGATGAGAAAAAATCTGTTTTAGGTATTGATGGGTATAAATGTGAGTATTACCCGGCCGAAGATATGGACTTTTTTCTAAAAACTAAGATTGCCAATATTGAAGATATTGTTTTGCTGTATAGAGTACATGATGAGGCCATTAGTACTCAGATGAATCAAGAACAAATTAAAATGACTAAGTCTATATGTGAAAAAGTATGGCAGGCAAAAGGGAAAAGCTATATATACTTTGCTAACAACTGAGCATAGAAAATTCTCTTCTCGTGATGTTTTTAATACATATGTGCGTAATGGGTGGTTTGCCTTTAATAGTAATAGGCGCTGTATGGCATTGGAGTATGCAATGAAAGCTATTTTTATGTTTCCTTTTCGTTTGGCTGGATGGTTACTGTTGGATTCTACATTAGTTAAGAAAACGACAAGCAAATTTTCGTATACAATAATATAAGCAGCCCAGTTTATTTTGTTATATTTATATTTATATTTATATTTTTGGAAAAGAGATGTCTATTAAATCCTTATATCATAGAGCACGATATACTTTTCGCTCATCGGTTGTAATACTGATGTACCATCGTATTGGTCACGTAGAGCAAGATCCGTTTGAGCTTAACGTAAGTGAAGAAAACTTTGCTCAACAGTTAGCTGTAATAAAAAAAATAGCATCTTCAATGACTGTAGGGGGAGTAACAGAACAGATTTTACATAATCAATGGCAGCACCGTTCAGTTATAATTACTTTTGATGATGGTTATGCTGATAATCTTTTACTTGCAAAACCTATTCTTGAGTCCTATAACATACCTGCAACTATTTTTGTTACTTCTGATTTTATAGATAAAAAAAATGAGTGTTGGTCAGACTCTTTAGAGCAGTTGTTTTTTTCGGGGTATACATTTCCTTTAGCTTTAAAGTTGACTCTGGCTGGGAAATCCTACAGCTGGGATTTTTCAGGCCAGGTTGCAGAGAAGCCTTCGTCACTTAACTTTAGGTGGACTGTTTTTGAAAATAGTAATCCGTCGATATTTCATAGCATTTTTATGGAAATATTTCACTTACTTAGGGATTTATCTACTTCTGATAAGGAGTGCTGTATATCTCAGATACGTTCCCAGCTTGGTGTAGAAGAAATTTTACGACCCACTTGTCAGTTTTTAACAACTGAGCAATTAATTCATTTGGCAGAAAGTGATTTGATTGAGATTGGAGGCCATTCAAAAACCCATGAAGTTTTATCAACTTTAGCACTAGAAAAGCAAGAGAGTGAAATTATAGAGAGTAAGCGGTATATAGAGCAAGTGATTAATAAGCCAATAAATTCATTTTGTTTTCCTTATGGGAGTAAAAATGACTACTCTATTGAGACTTTATCGCTTTTGAAGAAAGCTGGGTATCAAAGTTCTTGTGCTGGTTCTCAGGGTACGATAAGACGTAACTTAAATGAGAATTCTCAATCGCTTTTTGAGTTACCAAGATACCGCGTTGGTAATTGGGGCGGGGAACAGTTTGAAAATTTATTGCGATGGTGGTTTATTCGCTAGAGCCTACATTAATAAGCATTGGATTAATTTATGTTTGATAGTAAGAAACCTACTATATCCGTTATTATTACAGTTTACAATTCTGAAAAGTATATAAGTGAGGCTGTTCAGAGCATTTTAGATCAGACTTACGATAATTTTGAGTTAATTATTATTGATGATGGGTCAACAGATAATTCACTTGATATTTTGACGGATTTTGCTAGAACAGATAAACGTATACGTTTAATATCAAGGGAAAACAAAGGAATCGTTGTTTCTTCTAATGAAGGGGTGTCGCTAGCACAAGGTAAGTATATTGCTCGGATGGATTCCGATGATATATCTGTGACCGACCGGTTTGAAAAACAGTTAAATTTTCTTATTGCTAATCCTAGCGTTGTTGCAGCTAGTGGGTGGTATCAATATATGGATGAAAAAGGTAGAAAGCTTACAACAATTAAAATGCCTTTAGATAATGAGTCAATTCAGAAAAGTTGTATGGAGGGAGTACCCGCACTGTGTCATGGAGCCGTTATGATTCGCCAGTCAGCATTAAAAGAAATTTGCGGATACGACTCTGCATTTAAAAAGGCAACAGAAGATTTGGATTTATTTCTTAGGCTTGGTGAAGTTGGAGAGCTTGGAAATATTTCTGATACTATTTTGAAAGTAAGGTTGCACTCACAGTCTATTGGTGCACGAAAACGACAATTACAATTTGATATGGCGCGATTTGCTAGTGATAGAGCATGTAAGCGGCGAGGTATTGATGTAAAGTTTGTGCCTGCAAAGCCCTGGCGCTCAGGTGAAGATAATGATTCCCAATTTGATTTTTTAATTCGGTGCGGTTGGTGGGCATTTAATGCTGGTGAAAGAATGACGGCTATAATATATAGTGTTAAAGCAATTAAGAAAAATTTTATGCGATCGATGGCGTGGAGATTATTTATATGCTCGCTTATAAAAAAAACAACAGTTAAAAAAAATGCCCAAAATTAGTGTTTTAATGCCTGTTTATAATGCAGAATCCTATGTAAAGGAATCAATTAATAGTATTCTTGTACAAACTTTTATAGATTTTGAACTTATTATTGTTAATGATGGCTCTACAGATTCATCGTTATCAATATTAGAGGAATTTGCACAACAAGATTCTCGTATGAAAATTATTAGTAGACCTAATAGCGGAATTGTTGGTGCATTAAATGATGGCTTAAAACTGTGTACAGGCAAATATATTGCTCGTATGGATGCTGATGATCTTTGTCGAACAGATAGATTTGAACTACAAGTGGCGCGAATGGAAGCTGAGCCTGAGTTAGTGGCTTTAGGGTCTTGTGCTGCTGTAATTGATCCAGAAGGTGATATGTTAGGTAATGCACAACTACCTTTAGAGCACGATCGGATAGATGCACAGCATTTAAAAGGAATTTCTTCAATTTTTCATCCTGCCGTCATAATACGTAGAGATGTTATTTGTCAGTTGAGTGGGTATCGGCAACCGGCATGGCCAGCAGAGGATTTGGATTTGTGGTTACGTTTGGCTGAGAAAGGAAAGATAGCTAACCTTCCTGATAAACTTTTTATATGGCGACGAACTCTAGATGGCATTGTAGCATCTTCACAAGCATCTCAAAAAAAAGCGATTCATTGGATTTTAAATGATTGCTGGCACAGGCGAGGGATAATATTGCCTTTACCTGAGTTAAATATTTCCCCATTAACTCAAGCCGACCTATTACGTCAATTTGGCTGGTTAGCTTTAAAGTCAGGTTCTCTTGTAGTATCACGTAAATATGCGTGGCGTTCTATTGTTGCTGAATTGTTCAATGTGGAATCTTGGCGATTAGTGTTCTGTGTACTTAGAGGTTATTAGATTATATGAAAATCACTTTTGTTTTACCTTGTGCAAGGTTGGAAGGAGGTATCCGTGTCGTTGCTATTTATGCAGATCTGTTAAGAAAAAGAGGGCATGAGGTTTTTGTTATTTCGTGGCCAGCTAAGCCATTAAGGCGACGAGAAAATTTGAAGTTAGCTATATTTAAAAATGATAAAAATTTGAAGGAAGTAAGTCATTTTGATTTATACCCTTATGTCCCTCATAAAATTTTAGAATCACGGCGTCCAGTTATTGATGTTGATGTACCTGATGCTGATGTTGTGATTGCAACGTGGTGGGAGACAGCAGAATGGGTGGCTGCTTTAAGTCCTCAAAAAGGAAGAAAGTTTTATTTTATTCAAGGTTATGAGGTTTTTGATTTTTTACATAAAGATAGGGTGGAAGCGACTTACCAGTTACCGTTACATAAAATCACGATATCTGGCTGGTTACTTGATTTGATGAAGAAAAAGTATGACGATACTGATGTGTCTTTAGTTTTTAATAGTGTTGATACTAATCAGTTCTGGGCACCTAGTCGTACAAAAAACCTGCAAGCAACGATTGGTTTTCTTTATTCTTCACCTCATGGAAAAGGCTGTGATCTTATCTTTAGAGTAATAGAGGTCGTGACTAAACTAATTCCAGAATTAAAAGTAATTGCTTTTGGCAGCCACTACCCCGATAGCGAATTGCCTTTACCGAGTGGAGTAGAGTTTTACCATCAGCCAGCTCAAGAGAAAATTCGTGAGATTTATGCCCAATGCGATGTTTGGCTTTGTGCAAGTCGAACGGAGGGGTTCCATTTGCCTCCACTAGAAGCAATGGCTTGTCGTTGTCCTGTTGTGTCGACAGTTGTTGGTGGGCCAGCGGATATAATAAAAGATGGGGTAAATGGTTATCTTGTGCCTCAAGAAGATGTTAATGGTTTGGCTTCCAAATTATTGGATGTATTGGCTTTGTCAAATGATGAATGGCAAAAAATGGGAGGTGAAGCTTATAAGACAGCTACGCAGTATACATGGAGTGATGCAACTGACTTATTTGAGAAAGCTTGTGGGTATAATGAAATATGAAGCTATATTAGGGGCTGCTGTACTTTGTTGGAAACATTTTTGTAAGATTAAAGCATTTCAGAGCTATTGCTACACAGTATGACAAACTAACGAGAAACCTTGGAGGGGTTGTGGCCCTAGTTTGTGATTTTTTATGATTACCTATATCAAACGGCAATATCCCCTATAAGGAATATAAAATATATGAATTTCTTAAAACTTATCCGGCCCCATCAATATATAAAAAACCTGTTTATTTTTTTACCTCTATTCTTTGCAGGGCAAGTCAATAATGTAGAACTACTTATTGATGCCTTATTAGCATTTACTGCTTTTTCTCTTTCTGCCAGTGCAATCTATATTTTAAATGACTATCACGATATAAAAGAGGACCAACAGCACCCTAAGAAAAAACATCGTCCTCTTGCATCGGGCGCCATTTCTAAAAAACGTGCTATAGGATTGATGAGTCTTTTTTTCATTGCGGGTGTTTCGTTAATGGGAGTAATCTCAGTCAAAGCCCTTATGGTGCTTGGTGCTTATATCTCCTTAAATGTTGCTTACAGCTTATTACTTAAACACATTGCTTTATTAGATGTCACCATCATAGCCGTAGGTTTTGTACTTCGTCTTTTTGTTGGCTCAATGGTGACTGGAATTTCTCTTTCAATGTGGATTGTAATTATGACCTTTCTGCTGGCATTATTCATGGCATTAGCTAAGCGCCGAGATGATGTTTTACTGTTTTTAAATACCGGGAAGAAAATGCGCAAGGTGATAGATGGCTATAATATCCAGCTAATAGATGGAGCTATGATGATAATGGCATCAGTTGTTATTGTTTCATACCTCCTTTATACGACCTCAGTAGAGGTTGTTCAGCGCTTAAACTCACAATACCTCTACATAACAGCATTATTTGTTATCTTAGGCATTATGCGATATTTACAAATAGCCTTTGTAGAGCTTGATAGTGGGTCACCCACTAGTATTGTTTTAAAAGATAGGTTTATGCAAATCACTATCTTCGCTTGGGTACTTTCTTATACATGGATTATTTATTTATGATTGCGATTAAATACACCTTCTTTGCGATTTTATCGATACTTTTTAACTTATTTTTCCAATACTTTAGCTTTTTAGTTTATACCGACTTTGCCAGTCTCTATGTGGCTATGTTTGTAGGGACATTAGCAGGGCTAATTGTTAAATATATACTAGATAAGAAGTTCATCTTTTTTCATAAGCCTAAAGGTAAAGTCGATGACGCTAAAAAATTTATTCGTTATACGATAATGGGTATTTTCACAACCTTTATCTTTTGGGGAGCTGAGGTTGGTTTTGATATGTATTTTGAGGAAGAACATGCAAAATATGTAGGGGCTGTTATTGGGCTTGGTATTGGCTATATTATTAAATATTTTTTGGATAAACGATTTGTATTTAAGGTGTCAAGGTTATGAATTATTACAGTGCTATTGATGGATTAAGAGCTATTGCTGTAATTTCTGTAATCTTATATCACTTAGATTTTTCTATTATATCTGGTGGGTATGTTGGTGTAGATATTTTCTTTGTAATTTCGGGTTTTTTAATTACACAAAGTATAAGGGAGGATATAAAAAAACAAAATTTTTCTATTTATAATTTTTACATTAAACGAATACGAAGAATTGTTCCAGCCCTATTTTTTGTGGTTTTAATAACAACTATTTTTTCCTTTTTTATATTACCAATAAATGAACTTATAGAATTTTCTAAAAGTGTTTTTAGTGTTAGTAGCTTTAGTTCGAATATATTTTTTTGGAGACATTTAGATTATTTCTCTGCTGCATCAGAATTAAAACCATTGCTACATACATGGTCTCTTGGTATTGAAGAGCAGTTTTATATTATTTTTCCTGTTTTCATGCTTGTGACTAGTAATGTAAAGGAAAAATTAATTATATTTTGGATTATTATTATTTTAATTCTATCATTTTTAATCTCTGTATCACCTTTAGGAATAGAACATCCGGGGGCAAATTTTTTTCTTCCTGTTACTAGGTTTTGGGAATTACTGGTTGGTTCATTACTTGCATTTTTAATAAGGTATTCAATTGATAAAAACAAGATATTAAATAATTTTATTTCTATATTTGGACTTATATTAGTTATTTCTTCAATTGTTTTTCTAACTAAAAACAGTGTCTTTCCGGGAGTAAATGCATTAGCTACTGTCTTTGGTACAGCTTTGATTATATTTACAAGTAATGGAGGATCATCTTTTCTATCAGTTGTTTTATCTAATAAATATATTAGGTATATTGGCCTTATTTCATACTCACTTTATCTTTGGCATTGGCCAATTATAGCATTATCTAAAAATAGTATATTTGGTGGTTTTGATATCACAGTTAAATGCTTAATTCTTGTGATAATATTTATTTTGTCGGTTTTTACTTATATGTTTGTTGAACAGCCATTTAGAACAAGACAAAGTTTTAAAAGGTTTTTAAAAATTAAAAATGGTATTTTAGCTTTAATTAGTCTTTCAATAATTTCAGCATCCATTCTTCTTTATATACATAAAACAGAGCATATAAAAATATTTGGTTCGCAAGGTATTGGTACTTCCTGCTTTAAAAAAAATGAAACATTAGAAAGCACAATGAAATGTAGCTTTGGAGACAAAGACTCAAAGAAAATATTCCTTTTATTTGGCGATTCTCATGCAATGGCATTGTACCCGGCATTTAAAAAAATAGCATTCCAAAATGGATGGAGAGGGATCTCCGCTACCTTCTCTGGATGTCCATCTTTATTTGGTGTTTACAGAGAAGACGGCATAGGCAATGCTAAAAATTGTACTGGCGTGTATTCTGAAAATGTGAAAACTTTTATTATAGAAAATAAAAAAAATATTGATATGATTTTTTTAGTCTCAAGGTGGCGATTATACGAAAAAGGATGGATAAAAAATGGACGCCTTCAAGATGCTACACATTTTTTATCTGATACTGAGAATAATAGCAAGAATGCTATTGATAGCTCAAAGGTTTTAAGAAAATCATTTATTGGTACTGTTAATAAAATTTCTGAAGAATTAAGTATTATGACTAATATTTTAGTATCAGTTCCTACACTACCTGTACATATAAATAAATTTAAAGAACGTAACATTCTAAAAAAAGATTACATTAATCAACGACAATTTATAGATAAAATTTTCTACATTGTAGACAATAAACCATTAGTTAATGTTCTTGACCCTATAAATATTTTATGTAAAACATCTGTTTGTAATGTTTATTATAAAAATAAACCATTATATAGTGATGATAATCATGTTAGTAGAGAAGGGGCTTTATATTTATCCCCATTATTACAAGAAGCTTTTGATAAATGGGAGGCAAAATGAGTATTCTTAGCTGGGGCAACTACCCTAAAGTAAGCAATACAGTTTTTAATTTTAAAACACTTTTAAATCTCAAAGAAATTACTCAAAAATATTCTGAATTAATTCCACATGGACATGGAAGAAGCTATGGTGATTCTGCTTTAAGTAAGAACATTATCCAAGTGAGGTCGCATAATTACTTTATCAGTTTTGATAAAGATACTGGCTTGCTTCATGTGCAGGCTGGTGTGCTACTTTCTGAAATATTAAATTCATTTATTCCCAGAGGCTGGTTTTTAAAAGTCACTCCAGGCACTAAATTGATTACTGTGGGTGGTGCAATTGCAAGTGATGTTCATGGTAAAAATCATCATATAGCAGGCTGCTTTAGTGAAAGTGTCACAATGTTTCGTCTCATGCTCCCTGATGGCGAGATAGTTGAATGTAGCAAGCAGGAAAACACTGAATTATTTAAAGCAACGTGTGGAGGAATGGGACTAACTGGTGTTATTTTAGATGCAAAAATACAATTAAAAACAATCAACTCACAATATATTGACCAAACAACGATTAAAACAAGTAATCTAAAAGAAACATTTGAAGCGTTTGAGACATATCGAGATAAACCCTATTCTGTCGCTTGGATTGATTGTCTTGCTAAAGGTAATGAAATGGGAAAGTGCTTACTGATGGTTGGTGACTTTTGTGATAATGGTCGACTAGACTATCAAACAAAAAAAAACCTCAGTATTCCTTTTAACTTTCCGGCACTCGCGCTTAATAAATTCACAGTCAAAGCATTTAACTGGCTTTATTATGGGAAAGTAAGAAAAAAAATATCACAACAACAAGTAGATATCGATACCTTCTTCTACCCACTTGATGCTATTGGTCATTGGAATAGAATTTACGGTAAAAATGGTTTCACTCAATACCAATTTATCTTACCTAAAGAAAATAGTTATGATGGCCTAGACGGAATATTAAAAGCAATATCGAATTCAGGTAAAGGCTCATTTTTAGCTGTGCTTAAACTTTATGGCCCAGCTAACGATAACTACTTATCATTTCCGTTGGAAGGGTATAGTCTCGCGTTAGACTTTAAAATAGAAAAAGGCTTGTTTGAACTTTTAGATGAACTGGATAAGATTGTAGTAAAGTATCAAGGACGGATTTACTTAGCGAAGGACGTGCGAGTCAGTAAAGAAGCCTTTGAACAAGGCTATCCCAAAATCAATGCATTTAGAGCATTACGAAAAAAATACCACATGAATGAAAAGTTTGTATCATTGCAATCACAGCGTATAGGCATATAAGATGAGTTATGTATTAATCATAGGGGCTAGAAGTGATATAGCCAAAGCATTAGCAAGGAAATATGCCGAACAGGGCTATGACCTTTATTTAGGGGCTAGACAAGCGGTTGAGCTAGAAGACTTTGCAAATGATATTAAGGTGCGCACTGAAAGAGACGTGCGATGTGTTGAATTAGATATTTTAGATTATGCCTCGCATCAAGATTTTTACAATGCTTTAATAGACAAGCCATTAGGATTAATTACAGCTGTTGGTTATCTTGGTGAGCAACAAAAGGCACAAAGTGATTTTAACGAAGCAAAAAAAATTATTGATACGAATTACACGGGCATAGTCAGTTTGCTAAATATTATTGCGGATGACTTTGAGGCAAGAAAAGATGGCTTTATTGTTGGAATAAGTTCTGTAGCAGGAGATAGAGGAAGAAAAAACAACTATCTATATGGTTCAGCTAAAGCTGCGCTCACCGCTTATTTATCAGGACTAAGAAATCGACTATATGGAGCTAATGTTCATGTCTTGACGGTAAAACCAGGGTTTGTAAATACACAAATGACAGCTGGAATAGACTTACCTGAAAAATTGACGGCTCAACCAGAAGAAGTAGCAAATGATATTTATCAAGCACAGAATAAGGGGAAGAATGTGCTTTATACTAAATGGAAGTGGAAATGGGTTATGTTAATTATTAGAAATATTCCTGAATGGAAGTTTAAAGGTATGAGTTTATGAATATATCCTTGACGATTTTTAAAATTATAACATCAAGAAATATTTTCTGGTTATTTTCAGTTTTATTTATTTCTTATGTTTTTTTTGGGTTGATATTTATTGAAAAAGTAGGTGGGTATGATTATTGGGAACATCTTGCAGCGATACATAGTTATTACTTAAATATATTACATCCAGAAAATCCTTATATTTTAACTCAATCTCCTACGCACCTATTTACTCCATATCATTTTTTTTGGGGTGGTATATCTAAAATAATTAATATTCATCCATATATATTACTGCCTGTAATTGGTTTGTGTAATATTATTTTATATATATATGCGGCCAATAAATTTTGCCAGCACGTTATTGGTGATTGTAAGTATACTGTATTAATGATATTAACAATGCTTTTTTTCTGGTTTGACCCATGGGGGTGGAGTGGTTTTTATGATTTTTCTCTTTTACCTGTCACTGCTGTTTATCCATATTGGTTTGCTATGCCATTAGCAATGTTAGTAGTTGCTTTGTATAGTGAGGAAAGGGATAGTACCTTTTTTATTCTACTTATTCCGGTGTTTTCAATAGTTTTTTTAATACATCCGTTGACAGGTAGTTTTCTTATAATTACAACATCAGTTAAGATTGTTTTATTTAAAAATAAAACAAGGAAACAAAAAACAAAAATTCTTGTTACATTGCCTATCGCATTATTATTGAGCTTTTTATGGCCATATTATCCAGTTTTAGATACAATTATAAATTCAAGTAAATTTGTAAGCTTAGGATTTGCGGGAGATTACATGGCTTTTTATAAGCCATTTTTTTATAAAACATTTCCTGCGCTATTTGGAATGATATTTATTTATACTTTTATTAAAAAGCAAGATTATTTTATTGTGCTATGTTTGTTTGTTTTTTCAAGTATATATTTATTGAATTATTGTATGCTACATAGCTTTACTATTGCAAGGTATGTGATTTATGTGGTTTTTTTCTTGCATATTCTAATTGTTATGGGAATGAAGGAGTATTATGGGAAAAAAGAATTTAAATTCTTTGTTGTTTCTTATTTTAGTATACTGGTGGTGCTAGCACCTTTTCATATTCATGATTCATTAAAACAAATTGATAATGTTGTGCGAGCAGTTATCCATAAGAAACCAATAATTGAGCAGTTAAATGTTGATACATTTAACCGGTTTATTCGAATGGGTGACTATATAAAATCAGAAGATGTTGTAATGGCAAGTATGGAAGATTCATGGAAAATTCCAGCTATTTTGGGATGTAAAGTAGTGGGAGTCTTGCATTCAAATCCATTTATGAGTGACTTTTTTTTACGGCAAAAGAAGACAGAATTATTTTTTAATAAAAATACATCGAACAAAACAAGGGTGAAAATATTAGAAAACTATAAGGTTAGCTATATACTGCTCTCTAAAAAAACTGACAATAGAGATTTAACTGTGATTGAAAATACGGATTATGTATATCAAGATGATAAATATATATTAATGAAATTTAATCAATCTAGGCATAAGGTATGAAAAGTATATCATTTTTTGATTTTGATGGAACGATTACAAAAAAGGATAGCTTAGTTGAGTTTATTCAGTTTTCCTTAAGTAAAAGAATATATTATACGGGATTATTTAAATTAAGTTTAGTACTTATAGCATATACATTTAAAATTATTCCTAACTATGTTGCCAAAGAAATTTTTCTGTCACATTTTTTTGTAGGGTGGAACGAAAAGGATTTTCAAAATATTGCAGATGAATATGCGGTTACTCAAATAGATAAGATAGTTAGACCAATAGCAATAAAAAAAATACAATGGCATAAAAAACAAGGTCACAAAGTCGTTATAGTTTCTGCATCTATTGAGAGCTGGCTAAAAAAATGGTGTGAAAAAAATAATATTGATTTAATTGCTACTCGTCTTGAAGTACAAGATAAAAAAATAACTGGTAAATTTGCCACAAAAAACTGTTATGGAATGGAAAAAGTAAATAGAATTCAGAAGAAATACAAACTTTCAGAGTACGAATGTATTTATGCTTATGGGGATAGTCGAGGAGATAAAGAAATGTTGGAGCTTGCAAATAAACCATTTTATAAACCATTTAGATAATTAAAATTGAGCTATGGAGTGAAGTATTGGCTGAAAATACTAAAAAAATATATATGATGTATGCAAGAAAACATTAGGGAGGCAGGTAGTGGCTAATTGGTTGGCTTATATTGTATTGTTTGGCTGGTTCTTTGTAGTAAATTATTTATTCCGAGTTTATTCTATACAGCAAGCAATAATTACTTCAATTATTGGGGGGTTTTTGTTATTACCTTTTGGCTTGGCTGTTGACCCTCCCTTGATTCCTCCATTAGACAAAGCTACTATCCCTAGCTTATCTGTATTTTTTATTTTAAGGTTTATTAAAGGGAAGCGCATTATATTACCAGTAGGTTTTAATGTTGTAGGTGTTTTATGTATTGTTTGTTTGTTAAGTCCTTTTGTAACTGCAGTTAATAATTCAACTCCCTATGGTTTTATTCCAGGTTTAACTTTTTATGATGCAATTTCTGCATTAATCCAACAGTGGATAGCATTGATTCCATTTATGTTGGGGTATAGTTTTTTGCGATTACCTAATGCTATAGTTATATTGTTAAAAAGTATATTAATTATAGGTTTATTTTATTCTATTTTAATGTTGTTTGAAATAAGAATGAGTCCTCAGCTTCATAACTGGTTCTATGGGTATCATGGAATGAGTGGCCTTGCTCAGCAAAAGCGTTATGGTGGGTTTAGACCGACTGTTTTTTTAGGACATGGTTTGTACGTGGCTTTTTTTGCTGTAACAATGTTATTGACATCTGAGATATTATCAAATATTAAGGAGCGAGTGTCGAAGCGTTTCTCTGCTAAGCAGTTAACAGCTTACCTTTTTGTTGTTCTTATTTTTTGTAAGAGCGTTGCTTCAATAGTATATGGCGCTGTAATGCTACCTATAATGCACTGGGGGCCAGTTGGTTTACAGATGAAAATTGCAAAAATAATAGGACTGTTAGCTATAACTTATCCATTGTTGCGTCTATATGATATTGTACCTTTGTCTGATCTTCTTCAGTTTGTTAGTGGTTTTGATGCGGAGAGAGGGCAGTCCCTAGGTTATCGATTTGATATGGAAGCAATGATGTTGGAGCATAGTCGTGATCAGTTCTTTTTTGGTTGGGGGGGGTGGGGCCGAAATAGAGTTTATAGCGAAACTGGTGGTGATTTAACTGTGACAGATGGGTATTGGATGATTGAACTTGGTAGTTATGGATTGATTGGTTTTTTGTCAATTTTTGGTTTGTTAGTTGTGCCTATTTTTAAGGCTGCATCAGTTTTGAAAAAAAAGGTTAACTTAATTGATAAAGTGACGCTGTCAGGTATGAGTTTAATACTTGCTATAAATGTTTTTGACCTTTTGCCAAATGATACATTAACTCCTTTGACTTGGCTCATTGCCGGGTCACTCTTGGGGCGTGCAGAAGAGTTAAAAAAAGAATTGAAATTATAAGCGTGGAATTTAGATATTAATAAATTATTGATTGTTATTGTGAATTATAGGACAGCTAATCTTGTTGTTGATTGCTTGAACTCACTGGCTTTAGAGAGAGAGAGAGGGGCGGATTTTACTGTTGTTGTTGTTGATAATGCTTCTGCAGATGGTTCGGTGGAGGTTATTAGTAAAA
>Ga0209707_1000493_pt1 | contig 23874 bp, 24 predicted proteins | sample EN4Hudsemesocosm_FD_184630 | JGI IMG/M metagenome (GOLD analysis project Ga0209707, IMG submission 184630) | Methane-oxidizing microbial communities from mesocosms in the Hudson Canyon - EN4B Hudson Canyon (SPAdes) (version 2) | ecosystem: Environmental > Aquatic > Marine > Cold seeps | place... | reverse complement strand
TAATGAAGAGCAGAAATTAACTGATATAAACGAAGTAGATATAAGTGCCTCTGAAACTCAAGAGATAACTAAGAAGGTAGCGACACAGATTATTGAGAGTCATAAAGTAGGGCTAATTACACCTAATCAAGTTAAAGGCGTAACCAGCCCTAAGGTAAAGGGAGGTGATGATAGGCAGTGGCTATTTTCACAAAATGACAGGGACTATACTTTACAACTGATGGTTTTATCAGAAAAAAAACAATTAATCAAAGCTCAGAAGGAATATAAAAAGCATGGGCTTAATGTTTCCTATATAGTCAAAAAAACAAAAAATAAAAATAAATTTATATTGTTTTATGGGGTTTTTTCGTCTTTGAATGATGCGAAAAATAAAATTAAAGAAGCACCTGCTAATTTTAAGGGTGTATGGCCTAGAAAATTTCTAGCGCTAAAAAAAGAACTGTAATGTACTTAAGGCAAGCTAAAGAAAGGAAGAAAATGAGTCAGCTAAAGAACGATAGATTTATTAAAGCACTGTTAAAAGAGCCGGTAGATAAAACGCCAATATGGATGATGCGTCAAGCAGGAAGATATCTGCCTGAGTACCGGGCACTAAGGGCGGAAGCAGGTAGTTTTATGAATTTGTGTACAAATCCTGAATTAGCTTGTGAGGTGACACTGCAGCCATTAGAGCGTTTTGACTTTGATGCTGCAATATTATTTTCAGATATTTTGACGATTCCTGATGCAATGGGCTTGGGCTTGTATTTTGCTGAGGGCGAGGGGCCAAAATTTGAGCGGCCCATTCGGACGGCTTCTGATATAGATAAGTTACCCGTTCCTGATCCGGAAATTGAATTGAAATATGTAATGGATGCGGTAAGGCTGATTAGGAAAAATTTAAATGGAAGGGTTCCTTTAATCGGGTTTTCAGGGAGTCCGTGGACTTTAGCAACTTATATGGTGGAGGGAAGTAGTAGTAAGACTTTCTCTAAAGTAAAGGGAATGATGTTTGATCAGCCAAAGTTGATGCATAAAATGCTAGATAAATTGGCTCAGTCAGTTGCTTCGTATTTAAACGCGCAGATTGCTGCTGGAGCGCAGGCGGTTATGTTGTTTGATACATGGGGGGGGGCATTAGGGACTGAAGAGTATAAGGAGTTCTCTTTGTACTATGCTCAACAAGTACGTTCATTATTAAATACCAACCAAAACGGCACTCAAGTTCCCACGGTTTTATTTACAAAAGGTGGAGGGCAGTGGCTTGAATCTATGGCAGATTCAGGGTACGACGCATTGGGGTTGGACTGGCAAACTGATATAGGGTTGGCACGAGAGCGTGTAGGCTCAAAGGTTGCATTGCAGGGGAATATGGACCCAATTACACTTTATGCGGATGCTGAAATAATTAAAGCGAAAGTAGAGATGATTCTAGAAAAATATGGCGTAGGGACAGGTCATGTATTTAATTTAGGGCATGGAATTCTGCCAGATATTAATCCGGACAGTGTAAAGGTAATGGTAGATGCCGTGCATGAGTCAAGCATGAAATATCATAAGGGCATGTAAATGAAAAGAATGATAGTGGCTACGGTACTATTGCTGTCTGTCTTTGAAAGTTCTGCAGAAAGTAAAAAAGACTTTAAAGTTGAAAATTTAAATAACGCTGATAAAGAGATAGTAGTCTATAGAAGCCCTACGTGTGGATGCTGTGGGAAGTGGATTGAACACTTAAAGAAGCATGATTTTATTGTGCGGGATAATATAATTGACGATGTTCAGAAAGTTAAAGATAAGTATGGGGTAACTTCGTCATTGGCTTCGTGTCATACGGCGATAATAAAAGGGTATGTAATTGAAGGGCATGTGCCGGCAAGTGATATTGAAGATATGCTGGTAAAGAAAGAGAATGTAAGAGGTTTATCAGTTCCAGGGATGGTGGTAGGAACGCCAGGAATGGAAATGGGGGGTAAAAAAGCCCCCTTTAAAGTGATTGCTTTTGATAAGCAAGGGGCATTGCGGGTATATAAGGAATATATCAATTATTAAGCGAGCTTAAATTTGTAATTGCTTCTTGTAGGATAAAAGGAAATGAAGCGCGCAATGCGCTTCATTAATCAACCTTTATAGTTCCGAGATACCAGAAAGCCCAGAAATAGACCAGTTGTCCGCATCCATAACACCTTCAAGGTTAGATTCCTCCTCGTATTGAATTTGACATGCATATTTCCTAAAAAAACCGTTACCAGTAGTGGGTAATATTTCAATTTCAGCATTAATTATATACTTGTAGTTACCCAAGGACCAAGACTGAAGCGGTTGTGCGGGGAATGTGATGTTAGTTTCACTATCAATTTCATTTCTAATATGATTATTACATTGTATGAATGCGTAATTAGTCATGTCAGTTGAGCCAGAATACCTACTGCCCTTGTCTTCAGAATCAACAAGGAAAAGGTCTGAGGTGGCGACCTTAGTGGCAAGAGGCATGACGGCTTCTTTTTGAAACATAATTAAGCCAATGAGTGAGGCAAGAAATAAGGTGGGGAAAAGAAATTTTTTCATGAGTATTTTACAAAGTGAAAGTTTACAGTGAATTTATTTTAGCAGAAAACTGGTTGTTGCTATAGGCAGTGCAGGTATTTATAAGTGAAGTAGATAATAGATAGCCAATTATAAGGAGAAGTTAGTTAAGGAGGGTCTAGGGTGTTAAAGCTATGATAAAAAATAAAATAAAAAGAATGGGTTATCAATGGCTTGAAGGTATTGTGTCGGCACGATGCTAATTGTAAGTGGGAATACCTTGACATGGTTATCAAAGTTGATAAAATCATCGTCACTCAAATGGAATGGTGTCATCATTAATTATGATGTTACAGGATGTAGAAAATGCTTTCGACAGTTGTCGGAAGGTTAATATATTTACTTTTAGGAGGTAATAATGGCTGCTACTACTGATTCAGTGAAAGCTGACGCTTCAGAAGCCCCACTACTGAATAAGGTCAACCTTTGGGCTGGCTTGATGTTATATTTGGTATTCTACTCATTTATTCGTTGGTACGAAGGCGTTTACGGATGGTCTGCTGGTTTAGATTCATTTGCACCAGAATTCGAAACATATTGGATGAATATGTTATATATCGAATTAGTTATGGAAGTGGTAATCGCTTCTACGCTATGGGGATATATCTGGAAAACACGTGATCGTAAAGTTATGTCTATCACTCCACGTGAAGAGTTAAGAAGACATTTCACTCACTGGACATGGTTAGTAATGTACGGTTGGGCTATCTACTGGGGTGCTTCATACTTCACAGAGCAAGATGGTACATGGCATCAAACTATTGTTCGTGATACTGATTTCACACCAAGTCACATTATTGAGTTCTACTTAGCATACCCAATTTACATCATCACTGGTGTATCTGCGTTCTTATATGCTAAAACTAGATTGCCTGCTTACCAAGAAGGTCTATCTCTAATGTATATGGTTTCAGTAATCGGACCTTTCATGATTCTACCAAACGTAGGCTTGAATGAGTGGGGACACACTTTCTGGTTTATGGAAGAATTATTTGTTGCACCTCTACACTACGGCTTCGTATTCTTCGGATGGGCTGCTCTAGGTATCATGGGTGTTGTAAATATTGAAGTAAATGCTTTAACTAAACTACTTAAGAAAGACCTAGCTTAATTTAAAGCTGGTTTTTAAAAAAATAGTAGTAAACTTGTTATCTCCTTGTCTCGCCATCGTAAAAGATGGCGAGATGGAAGAGAGATAATGATAATAAAAATAAATTTTTGGAGGTAAGCGAATGAGTGCATCTCAATCAGCTGTACGCTCTCGCGCTGAAGCGGTACAAGTTTCACGTGCGTTTGACTGGATGATTCTCTTTACATTATTCACTGCGGTACTTGGTGGATATCATATTCATTACATGTTAACTGGTGGTGACTGGGATTTCTGGACAGATTGGAAAGATAGACGTTTATGGGTAACTGTAGCGCCAATCGTATCAATCACTTTCCCTGCTGCTGTTCAAGCATGTTTATGGTTCCGTTATCGTCTGCCTTTCGGCGCGATAGTTTGTGTTCTTGCTCTTATGTTAGGTGAGTGGATCAACAGATATTTAAACTTCTGGGGTTGGACTTATTTCCCAGTAAACTTCTGTTTCCCTTCTAACTTAGTTCCTGGTGCAATCCTTCTTGATGTTGTATTAATGCTTTCTAGCAGCTTTGTATTAACAGCTGTTGTTGGTGGTATGGCATGGGGTTTAGTTTTCTACCCAGGTAACTGGCCGATCATTGCTCCTTTACACGTACCTGTTGAATACAACGGTATGATGTTTACACTAGCTGATTTACAAGGTTACCACTACGTACGTACTGGTACTCCTGAGTACATCAGAATGGTTGAGAAAGGTACTTTAAGAACATTTGGTAAAGATGTTGCTCCAGTATCTGCGTTCTTCTCAGCTTTCGTTTCTATTATCATTTACTTTTTATGGCACTATTTCGGTCGTTGGTTCGCTAAGACTGATTTCGTTGCTGGCGAAGGTATCTAATAATAATTATAAATTGGCAAGAAATATTATTTGCCGATATAACGAAAATCAATTTCTCTAGTTTGGAGGAGATATATGAAAACAATTAAAGACAAGGTAGCTAAACTATCGTTTGTCGCATTGCTAATGGCGTTAACATCAGCGATGTTCTACACGCCTACAGCATCTGCACATGGTGAAAAGTCTCAAGCAGCGTTCATGCGTATGCGTACTATTCACTGGTTTGACCTAAATTGGTCAAAAGATGAAGTAGCAGTTAACGATTCAATGACAATTTCAGGTAAATTCCACGTTTTCGCGGGTTGGCCAGAAACTGTTGATAAGCCAGAAGTATCATTTTTGAACATTGGTATTCCAGGTCCTGTATTTATTCGTGCAGGTTCTTGGATCGGTGGTCAGTTAGTTCCACGTTCTGTTTCTTTAGAACTTGGCGATACTTATGAATTCAAAGTTCTTCTAAAAGCACGTCGTCCAGGTGACTGGCACGTACATACTATGATGAACGTTGAAGGTGGTGGTCCAATTATTGGTCCAGGTAAATGGGTAACTATTACTGGTACTATGGGCGATTTCGTTAATCCATTAACTACATTAACTGGTCAAACAATTGATCTAGAAACTTACGCTTTAGAAAACGTATATTTCTGGCATGCCTTATGGTATTCAATTGGTTTAGCATGGTTATTGTTCTGGGTTAAACGTCCAATGTTTATTCCTCGTTACATTGCAGTTTCTTCTGGTAAGGCTGATACTTTAATCAGTGCTACTGATAAGAAAGTTGCAATTGGTTTTGCTGTTGCAACATTAGGTTTACTAATGTTCTCAATGGGCGCAACTAACGATGAGTATCCTATTACTACTCCACTGCAAGCTGGTTTAATGCGTGGTATCAAGCCAATCGAAATGCCTGAAACTTCAGTTTCAGTTAAAGTAGAAGACGCTACATACCGTGTACCAGGTCGTGCTATGCAAATGACATTGACTATCACTAACAATGGCGATTCTGCTGTTCGTTTAGGTGAGTTCAATACTGCATCTGTTCGTTTCCTTGATGCTGACGTTCTTGAAGATGAGTCAGGTTATCCTGATGATATCTTAGCTGAAGAAGGTTTAACTGTTTCTGATAACAGCCCTATCGCTCCTGGTGAGTCTAGAACTGTTGAAGTTACTGCTTCTGATGCTGCTTGGGAAGTTTACCGTTTAGCGGATCTTATTTATGATCCAGATAGTCGTTTTGCTGGCTTACTATTCTTCTTCGACGAAGATGGTAACCGTCAAATGACTATGGTAGATGCTCCATTAATTCCATCTTTCATCTAATTGATTGAATGTTTAGTTTTTAACTAAACAGGAATTTAAAAGCTAAAAACCCCTGTTACGTAAGTAGCAGGGGTTTTTTTTTGCCATAAATAATGCGTGAAATAGATTAGCAAGCAATATTGATGCAGACGTAAGAAGAGAATAGAGAAGCTGAAATCTACGGAATGAATTATTACATGGCCTTATGATGTAAATTACTAGAAGATTGTAATCAGCTGCAAAATGCTATATCACTATTACTTTATTTCTAAGCCTAAATTGACCGTATGTGTATATGAATAAGAAATACGAAATTGATAAGTAACAGGTTGGCTGAAAGGAAATAACAAAAATAATAGATTAGCTGGGAATGCTATGTTCCGCAGTTAATAAACAGGATATAATTAAAGATTCACATAATTCTAAATTAGATCACATACTAGGAAATAAGGATGCTGGGTAAGCTCGTTAAATTTGTCGTTGGTAGTCGTAATGACCGACTGGTTAAGAAGAAGAGTAAAATTGTAAAACTTGTAAGCAAGTTAGCCAATGAATATGAGCAATTAACTGATGCTGAACTACAGAGTAAAACATCTGAATTTAGGTCTCGCCTTGAACAAGGTGAGAAACTAGAAAGCCTTATACCAGAAGCATTTGCGACAGTTCGTGAAGCGTCATCAAGAGTGTTCGGTATGCGTCATTTTGATGTGCAGTTGATCGGCGGCATGGTATTGAATGATGGCAGAATAGCTGAAATGAAAACAGGGGAAGGTAAGACCTTAATGGCGACCCTAGCAGCATATTTAAATGCATTACCGAGTCATGGTGTGCATGTAGTCACTGTAAATGATTATTTAGCATCACGTGATTCAGCGTGGATGGGGCAGCTATACACATACTTAGGACTTACCACGGGCGTAATTGTAAGTGAATTAGGGCACGAGGAACGCAAGCAGGCGTATGCAGCGGACATTACATACGGGACAAACAATGAATTCGGTTTCGACTATTTGCGCGATAACATGGCATTTAGTATTGAGCATAAGGTTCAACGAGGATTAAATTTCGCAATTGTAGATGAAGTCGATTCAATTTTAATTGATGAAGCAAGAACACCTTTAATTATTTCAGGGCCTACTGACGATAGCACTGAGGTGTATTTAAAGACGAATCAAATTGTACCGTTACTGACTAAAGTAGAGCGCAAAGACGGTGAAAAGGAAGGTGAAGAAACCGGGCCAGGTGATTTTACAGTCGATGAAAAGTCGAAGCAGCTTCACCTGACAGAAGCAGGGCATGAAAGAATAGAGTTATTGTTAGTTGAGCATGGATTATTAGATGAAGGCTCAAGCTTGTATGAGCCGGCAAATATTAGGCTGATGCATTATTTGAATGCATCATTAAGAGCGCATGTTCTATTTAGTAGGGATGTCGATTATATCGTACAAAATAACGAAGTTATTATTGTTGATGAGTTTACGGGTCGAATAATGCCTGGTAGACGGTGGTCTGAAGGCTTGCATCAAGCGATGGAGGCAAAAGAAGGCACTAAAATTCAAAGTGAAAACCAAACATTAGCTTCTATTACATTCCAGAATTATTTTCGCTTATACGATAAATTATCTGGCATGACTGGAACAGCCGATACAGAGTCATTTGAGTTAAATAAAATCTACGGGTTAGAAGTTGTTGTTATTCCAACACACAGGGTAATGACTCGGCAAGATAAGGGTGATTTGATTTATTTAACGGCGAAAGAGAAATATTTAGCCATCACAGAAGATATTAAAGATTGTGTAAAACGAGGGCAACCTGTTTTAGTAGGAACAACATCGGTTGAAAATTCTGAGTTGATTTCAAGCATTTTAAGTAAATCAAAGATTAAGCACGAAGTCCTAAATGCTAAGCAGCACGAACGAGAAGCTACCATTATTGAGCAAGCTGGTATGCCAGGCTCAATTACAATTGCAACTAATATGGCGGGGCGTGGAACAGATATCGTATTAGGTGGCAATATGGAAGCTCAGATTGCACAATTAGGTGAAAACCCTGAGCAAGCTCAAATTGATAAAGTTAAAGGTGAGTGGTTAGGCTTGCATGAGCGCGTATTAGAAAGTGGTGGTTTACATGTTATTGGCTCAGAAAGACATGAGTCACGCCGAATAGATAACCAATTACGTGGTCGCTCTGGTAGACAAGGCGATGTAGGTTCTACGCGATTTTATTTGTCTTTAGAAGATGACCTTATGCGTATTTTTGCATCTGAGCGTGTTGGTGGTCTGATGAAGAAATTAGGCATGGATGAAGGGGAGGCTATCGAACATCCTTGGGTTACGCGCTCAATTGAAAATGCACAGAAAAAAGTTGAAGGAAGAAACTTTGATATGCGTAAGGAAATACTTGCTTATGATGATGTTGCTAATGATCAACGTAAAGTAATTTATAAGCAACGTGATGAGTTAATGGCATCTGAAGATATAAGCGATATTATCAGTGCAATACGTGTTGATGTAATTAGTGATGTGATTACAAAATATATTCCTGCAAAGACTATGGAAGAGCAATGGAATATAAGTGGATTAGAAGAACATTTAAAAGATGAGTTTGATGTTAATGTTCCTATAGCACAAATGTTGGAAGATGATGCGGGACTGCATGAGGAATCTTTAAGAAGTAAAATAATTGATCTTGTTGCACAAGACTATAGGGAAAAAGAAGAGCAAGCATCTGCTGATGTAATGCGTCATTTTGAAAAGTCAGTTATGTTACAAGTTCTTGATAATAGCTGGAAAGAGCATTTAGCTGCCATGGATAGTTTGCGCCAAGGAATTCATTTTAGAGGCTATGCGCAAAAAGACCCAAAGCAAGAGTATAAGCGTGAAGCTTTTGATATGTTTACTGCTTTATTGGATCAGATTAAATACGAGGTCATTGGCATTATCGCTAAGGTTAAAATTACTGAGCCTGAAGATGTCGATGCTATTGATGAGCAGAGACAAGCGCCACAAGAAATGCATTTTGAGCATGCTGAAGCAGAGGCTGCGTTAGACTCACCAAGTGAGACTGATAGTTCAAGCTCTGATGAAGTAGCCGCTCAGCCTGAAGCTCCCTTTGTAAGAGAGGATAAGAAGGTCGGTCGGAATGAGCCGTGCCCTTGTGGTTCAGGACTTAAATATAAGCAGTGTCACGGTAAACTTTAGAAGTAAAATGCTTTAATCTAATTAGCTTAAATTAAGGCGCCAGTAGAAGTAAGATATTTACTTTTACTGGCGCTATATCTATTTATAAAATTTCTTAAATATTAATTTCTCTATTATGCCAAATAAATCCTTTACTAAAAGTAACCCTTGCTCAAGTATTACTAAACTTCCTAAACTAGGTTTAGATAAGAAAGATTTTATTAATGATTTTAAACGTTATTATAGCCATCGTTTAGGTCGTGATGAGAACTGTCGTTCTCCGCACTATGCTTATGAGGCTCTTTCGCTAGCAATTAGCGACCGTTTAGTCGAACGCTGGAAAGATACCTACAATACTTATAGAGAGACTGACTGTAAAAAAGTCTATTATTTGTCCATGGAATTTTTAATGGGGCGTAGCTTAAGTAATGCCATGCTCAATTTAGGTGTGACAGACGAAGTCTCTGAAGCTATGTATGATCTAGGCTTGGAAATAGAAGAGTTATTTGATAGTGAGCCGGATGCGGGTTTAGGGAATGGTGGCTTAGGACGTTTAGCGGCTTGCTTTATTGATAGTTGTGCAACGCTGCAACTGCCAGTAACAGGGTATGGCTTACGTTATGAATATGGGATGTTTAGTCAGGTGATTATTGACGGTGAGCAAGTTGAGCGCCCAGATCATTGGTTAAAAAATGGAAATGTATGGGAGATTGAACGACCTGAATACACGCACCGAATTAAGTTTGGTGGTCGCGTAGAAGAGAGCATCAATGAGCATGGAGTTAAGCGCAGGGCCTGGGTTGATACTAATGATATTTTAGCTGTACCATATGATAATCCAATTCCAGGCTATCAAAATGGCACGGTTAATACTTTACGCTTATGGAAGGCAACTGCGACAGAAGAGTTTAATTTAGCTGAGTTTAATGCGGGTGATTATGCTGAATCGGTTGCTGCAAAAAATATGGCACAAAATATTAGTATGGTTTTGTACCCTAATGATGCTAATGAAAATGGGAAGTCACTTCGCTTGCAGCAGCAGTATTTACTTGCCTCTGCTAGTCTACAAGATATTGTAGCTAATTGGGTGGGCCGGCATGGCAATAATTTTACAAATTTTTCTGAAAAAAATTGCTTTCAATTAAATGACACGCACCCAAGTATTGCGGTTGCTGAATTAATGCGTATTTTGGTAGACACCCATAGTGTGCCGTGGGTTGATGCATGGGAAATTACACGTCATACGATGGCATATACGAACCATACTTTATTGCCTGAAGCCTTAGAAACTTGGTCTGTAAGCTTATTTGAGCAGTTATTACCTAGGTTATTGGAAATAATTTATGAAATCAATGCACACTTTTTAGCTGAAGTCTCTGCGCATTGGCCAGGTGATAATGCACGATTGGCGCGCATGTCCCTGATTGATGAAGGGCATCATGGGCGCAGTGTGAAAATGGCGTATTTAGCTATCGTGGGGAGTTTTTCTGTTAATGGCGTTGCTGAGCTACATTCAAAGCTTCTGCAAGAAGGTTTATTTAGAGACTTTTATGAATTGTGGCCTGAGAAATTTAATAATAAAACGAATGGTGTAACGCCACGCCGCTGGTTGGCGGCATGTAATCCTGAATTAGCTGCCTTTATTACAAAGACCATTGGTAGTAAATGGGTTACTGATTTATCAGAGTTAAAAAAATTAGAAAAATTTATTGATGACAAGAAGTTCTGTAAAGAATGGTATAAATTACAGCAAAATGCAAAGCAGCGCTTAATTGACTATAAAAAGACTGAATTTGATATTGACCTAAATGTAAATGCAATCTTTGATGTTCAAGTGAAGCGCTTTCATGAATATAAGCGTCAGCTATTGAATGTATTACATGTTATTCATTTGTATGATCGTATCAAGCGTGGAGATACAGATAACTGGACTGACCGTTGTGTTTTGATTGGTGGTAAAGCGGCTCCTGGGTATTACATGGCTAAGCGTATTATTAAACTGATTAATAATATCTCTGATGTCATTAATAATGATCCAGAAGTAGGTGAAAAACTGAAACTTGTCTTTATGCCTAATTACCGTGTTTCAGCGATGGAGAAAATTTGTCCGGGAGCAGATTTGTCAGAGCAAATCTCTACAGCGGGTAAAGAGGCTTCGGGTACTGGGAATATGAAGTTTATGATGAACGGAGCCTTAACTATTGGAACCTTAGACGGCGCTAATATTGAGATTCGTGAAGAAGTTGGTAATGATAATTTCTTCTTATTTGGCTTAACTGAAGATGAAGTTGAAGATTTACGCGATCACTACGATCCGGCGAGCATGATTGAGCAGGATGACGATTTGAAAAGAGTGATGAACTTACTTGAGTGTGGGCATTTTAATCAATTTGAGCCTGGTATCTTTGATGATGTCATTAACTCAATTAAAAGTCCGGATGATCAGTGGGTGACTATTGCTGATTTTCGTAGTTTTATAGATGCGCAAAAGCGTGTGGAAGCTGCTTATCAAGACAAAGACCTTTGGACAAGAATGAGTATTATGAATACTGCGAATAGTGGGAAATTTTCTACTGACCGCACCATTCAAAACTATAGCGATGAAATTTGGAAATTAAAGCCTGTAGCTATTAAAAAGTAAAAATAAACTAAAGCCTGATTATAGGCCTAGGGTAACCTAGGGCATATGATTGGGCTTTTTTTTGCCTAGAGTTTAGTGTTTTTTAGAGATTAAATACGAATAGAGGTGCAACGAATACTAGATTAGTTCATTATTGTGACGCTATTAGAAAGTTTTAGAGGAAAAATATTCTTGGTTGATCTATGTTAGAAACTGCACCAGATAAATTAGATGCAAAGAGGCGCTCTGGCGTGTATGGCTCTCTGCGGTTGTGGGCGCTGGTCAGTATTGCTGTAGCCATTTTGCCATTAATTGTAGCGATCATTTATACCATGGTTGAAGTGACTAATTACACGGACAAAAGTAAAGTCACTTTAGTGAAGTCTGTTCAAGGTGTCGAAGCAAGCCGTATAACGTTAAATAAATTAATTTTGATGGAGCAAAGTATACGACAATATAAAGTACTTAATGACGCTGCAATTTTTGAGACATATCAGGAGCATAGGCGTGCTTTTTCAGAAGGTATTGCTATAGCTCAAGCAAAAGGTTTAAATGAAAAGTTTACTCATAATATCGAAAATCTGGTTCAGACTGAAAAGCAACTGAACCATGATATTTTAGAAAGCTCTATTGAAATCCAAGGCGAATTAGCCGCTGCTCATTTACATGTTTTTGACCTTTTGACAAAGCAAGCGAGAGATATTGTGCTTGCTGGAGAGCTGAACATTAGCAATGAAGCTACAAATTTATCCGAGCTTTCTGAGGGTGTTCAAGAGCATTTGCTCTATGCGGCTTTAGTAAGCATTTCATTAGCTTTGATGCTAACCATTACTTTTGTATATTTGTTAACGCGTCCTATTAAAAGAATTGGTCGTGCCATTCGTCACTTAGGCGAAGAGGGGTTCAATCAACCTATTGTGATTGGAGGACCAAAAGATTTAGCTGAGCTGGGTGATCATTTGGAATGGTTACGAAGCCGTTTGAATCATTTAGAATATGAAAAAAGCCAGTTTATTCGAACAGTTTCGCATGAACTTAAAACACCTTTAGCAACTTTAAAAGAAGGTACCGAGTTACTTTTTGATAATGTCGTGGGCGAATTAAATGCAGAGCAACTAGACATTATTCAGCTTATGCGGATGGGTAGTATTACGCTTAACGATTTAATAGATAATTTATTGGAGTACCAAAGAACGATAGCATCAAAGGTAGATTTGAATAGATCTATTTTTGATATGGGGCAGTTAATAGAGCGAACCGTTGAGGAATATCAATTGCCTTTACGTAGTAAACAGGTAAGTTTAGAAAGTAAGTTAGAAACGATTGAAATACAAGCTGATTATGAAAAGGTTAAAATTATTATTAGTAATCTATTTTCAAATGCACTCAAGTTTACTCCAAAGGATAGTAAGATAGGCTTACACTTGTCTATACATGGCAGCATTATTAATTTTATTATTGAAGACCAAGGGGACGGTATTTCTGAGCAAGTAGCGCCTTTCATTTTTGATGATTTTTATCAGGGAAACATGCCTGATACTTGGCAAATTAAAGGCTCTGGCTTAGGCCTATCATTAGTTAAGCATTACCTTGATGCCCATAATGGGCAAATACAGTTACTGCCTCCCACTAAAGATTTTTGTGGGGCTCGATTTCTTCTTCAGATACAAACAAATATGGAGGCTGGAAATGAGGGGGGTAAGTAAGTTATTTTTTTTGGTATTAATTTTAAACCTCCAAGGGTGCCAAAGCTTTTTACTTGGCAACCCCTCACCGCCCGTAGTATATAAAGTTCCTGCAGGTTTACCTGAACAAGAGCAGGCATTTTATTTATTGAAATTAACGCAGCAGTATTCTGAGCTAAATAAAAATCAGGAAGCGCTCGCTTGCAAAGAGCTCACTAAAGAATATGCTATAAACCCAACATGGCAAGTCGCTTGGGTGTTAGTGCATGGGTTAAATAATGATTTTAAGTGCTTATCACTCAGTAAGACACAAAAGCTAATTATCGATATTCAAGCAAAGCAAAGTTTTGATTTGCAATTGCAGTGGGTAAACGAGAATAAAGCTAGAGATCTTAAAGGTATTCAGGTAAGAAATAAAAAATATAGTCGCTTACGTCGTAAATTTAACGAGTCTCAGGAACAGCTACAAGAATTAGAGTCAAAAATTCAGGCTTTAAAAGCGATAGAAAGTAGTATTAATAAAAAATTAAATTATGAACGACCCGGTAGAAAATAACTTTCAAGGTCAGAAGATTTTATTAGTTGACGATGAACCTGGCTTATTGAAATTAATTAGCTTACGGCTTACTTCAGCAGGCTTGGATGTTAAAACAGCACAAAGTGCTGAAGAAGCGATAGCAGTGTTGCCAAGCTACTTGCCACAACTAGTTATTACAGACTTACGAATGGGGGCTATGGATGGAATGGATCTGTTTAATCATATTCAACAGAAGCACCCCGCTTTGCCGGTTATTATTCTTACAGCCCAGGGTACTATCAAAGAAGCGGTAGCGGCAACACGTCAAGGCGTGTTTGGTTTTCTTACCAAGCCTTTTGACAGTAAAGAATTGTTAGAACTAGTGTCCCAGGCTTTTAATTTGAATAGGCAAGTTGACCCTGAAGATCATATTGAAGGGAAGGCAGCGTGGCGGGCAAGTATTATTACTCGTGGCGTTATCATGGAAAACTTGTTACGTGAAGTAGAGCGAGCAGCACAAAGTGATGTCAGCATTTATATACAAGGTGAAAGTGGAACGGGAAAGGAACTCATTGCACAAGCTATTCATCAAGCAAGCCCAAGAAAAGCAAAAAAGTTTATTGCTGTAAATTGTAGTGCAATTCCTGAGGATCTATTAGAGTCAGAATTGTTTGGGCATCAAAAAGGAGCGTTTTCTGGAGCGGTAGCAGCGCGTAAAGGCCTTTTTGAAGTGGCCGATGGTGGCAGCTTATTTCTAGATGAAATTGGTGATATGTCACCTGGATTTCAGGTGAAGCTATTGCGTGCTTTGCAAGAGGGGGAGATTCGTCCAGTAGGGTCAACGAGCACGATTACTGTTGATGTACGCATTATTTCGGCAAGTCATCAAGATTTGCAAGAAATGATAGATGCAGGCTCATTTCGCTTGGACTTGTACTATAGGCTCAATGTTGTGGCGTTAATGTTACCAAGATTAGCGGAAAGGATAGAGGATATTCCTTTGTTAGTCAGTTATTTTATGATTCATAATGATACGAAGGTTGTTTCAGTTGCTAAAGGGTTTTCTAATGAAGCTATGGAGTTATTAGTGTCTTATGATTGGCCCGGCAATGTTAGACAGCTTAAAAATGTTATTGAATATATTTGTACTTTTGCCACTACCCCCTTAGTTCCTGTTAGTTTAGTAGAAAAGGCGTTACGTGAAAAACAAAAGTTATCGCTTAGTTTTAATGATGCAAAAAAAGATTTTGAACGAGATTATTTAATTAAATTATTGCAACTAGCTAATGGTAGTGTGACAGAGGCGGCTCGCTTGGCTAAACGTAACCGTACTGAGTTTTATCGATTATTAGATCGGCATGGATTAAAAGCAGCTCAATTTAAAAATAAGTAAACCTTATAAGTTTTTTGTTTTTGAAAGTTGTCGCCTTAATGGAGTTAAGGCTCTATTTATTTCTTTAATTTGCTATCATGACAACAAATAAAAAGGTTTAATTCTTAGGATAAAAATGCAACAAAATACAGTAACAGAGCAAATGACCCAAGCAGGTCAAAAAATTGAGCATGATTCTTTTGCAATTGTAGATAACGAAGTCGGAGCGCATAACTATTCTGCTGCGCAGTGGAATATAGTACGGCGTATGATTCATGCGACGGCAGACTTTGAGTTTAATGGTTTAACTCGGTTTCATCCAGAAGCAGTATCCGCAGGTTTAAACGCAATTTTAAACGGAGCCAATATTGTTGCTGATGTAGAAATGATTTGTGTTGGCTTATCTAAGCCGAGGCTTAGTCATTTTGGGGTCAGTACGCAGCACTTTATTTCTGATGACGATGTGATTGCACAGGCTAAAGAGGTAAATAGTACGCGAGCCGTACAGGCAATGCGTAAAGCGCAACGCTTAGCTTTATTAGATAACAGTATTGTTGCAGTTGGTAATGCGCCTACAGCCTTATTAGAAGTTTTACGTATGATTAAAGAAGAGGGTGTTCGCCCCGCATTAATCGTAGGTATGCCAGTAGGCTTTGTTTCTGCTGCAGAATCAAAAGAAGCAACCGCATTATTAGGCGAGGTTCCTTGGATTGTTACCGAAGGTCGCAAAGGGGGGTCTACGCTTGTGGTTGCTGCGATTCATGCTTTATTGGCGCTAGCAGAGCAGAAAGGAAAATAAATAGCTTTTAAGTATTTATCACTCTTAATTATTTTCAGCATAACCTTGCTAACTTAATATGATTTCAAAAAAAACTAAAGGCACACGCAAAGGTTTTACAACGGGGGCTTGTTCTGCTGCCGCAGCGCGTGCTGCAACTGTTGGGTTAATCACTGAGCAATTCTCAGGAGCGATTGAGTCCCTTTTGCCTAATGGCCAGCGAGTAACTTTTAATATTCATGAAGCAAAGCTAAGTGGGGGGCAAGCTAAAGCGGTTATTATTAAGGATGCAGGGGATGATCCAGATTGCACACATAATGCAGCTATAACAGTAACAGTGCGGATACTGAGTGAGGCTGCGAACCAAGTGATCTTAAAAGGTGGTGATGGCGTAGGTACTATTACGATGCGAGGGTTAGGGCTAGAGGTTGGCGGCCCAGCAATTAACCCAGTTCCGCGAAAAAATATAGAAGAAAATGTTCGTGAGGTGGCGAGTGAGTTATTAAAGACTCAAGGTTTAGAGGTTACTATTTCTGTGCCAGGTGGAAAGGAGATGGCAAAGAAAACATTAAATGACCGTTTGGGTATTATTGGTGGGATTTCTATTTTAGGGACTACCGGTATTGTCCACCCTTATTCGACCGCAGCATTTCGTGCCAGCGTTGTGCAAGGAATAGAGGTCGCAGCTAGTCAGGGTCAGAAATCAGTTGTTTTAACGACAGGAGGGCGTACTGAAAAATTCACAATTCGCCAACTGTCTCATTTAGACTCGGCTTGTTTCGTGCAGATGGGGGACTTTCTTGGGCCAGCAATGGACAGTGCTGACCAGTCAAGCATAGAAAATATTATTATTGGTGGAATGGTTGGAAAATTAACCAAAATTGCACAAGGCGAAGTCATTACGCATGCAAGGAGAAATGCGGTTGATACACAGTTATTAGCAGATTTAGCTAAAGGACTGGGTGTTGATAGCAGTGTTTGTACGGAAATAGCCAATAATCAGACAGCCCGCTTTGCTGCTGAGCGTATGGAAGAATTAGGTGTGGCTGAGGAATTTTATCGTGCCTTATGTGCGAGTGTAGTCGCGACGCTTGAGTTACGTTATCCGGGTCGTTTTAAGTATCAGATTTTAATGTGTGATTTTGAAGGTAATAAATTGGTGAATTATGAGTAACCGGTGTCAGGTTATTGGGGTGTTAGATAATGGGTGCCAGGGCTTATCAGAAGTTACTTTAGCACATGTAAAAGGTGCGGAAGTAGTGATAGCCGCAAGTCGTGTTTTAGAATTATTTTCTGATGTTACTGTAACGGCAGAGAAAAAAGATTTAACGGGCAATTTAAGTTTAGTGCCTGAGTGGGTTAAGTCTGCTTTAGGTGCTCAAAAGAAAGTCATTGTTTTAGCGACAGGCGATCCTTTATGTCATGGTATAGCCAGCTTTTTAGCAAAGAAACTGGGTGTGGATAAGTTAGAAATAATTCCTAATGTCTCGACGATTCAATTAGCTTTCTCACGTATAGGCTTAGCTTGGCAAGATGCAAAAATTTGTTCGGTACACAGTAAAGATGCGGGAGAGTGGGTGCAAGGGGCCGGAGCTGAACATGGGTTCTATGCATTATTACAAGAAATTAACCGACATAATAAACTCGCAATTTTAACGAGCTTTGAGAATGGTCCTGCGCGAATTGCAAAGATGCTATGTGTGGAAAAAATCGACGATTTGTTTAATATGACCGTTGCCGAAAACTTACTTTGCGATGGTGAAACAATATTTCAAGGGTTAAGTGTTGCTGAATTAGCAGAGCAAGAATTTACGGGCAATGATGTCGTTATTTTATCCCGTATAGAGAAACAGTTACCTGAGCTATTGTTTGGTTATGCAGATGATAAATTTAAACAGCGTAAACCGGATAAAGGCTTAATTACTAAACGTGAGGTACGTGCAGTATCATTGGCGCGTTTACAGTTAATGGTATCAAGTACTGTATGGGATATAGGGGCTGGTTCAGGCTCAGTGGGTATTGAAGCTGCAAAGCTTTGTCATCAAGGGCATGTGTATGCGATTGAGAAAAATAGTGCCGATTTTGCGATAGCAAAAGAAAATGCGTTTAATTTTGGGTTGCATAATTATTCAATAATTGAAAGTAAAGCTCCCTTAGGAATGCAAGACTGGCCCGCACCTAATGCTGTCTTTATTGGAGGATCAGGCGGTGAACTGGCAGAGCTTATTACTTTTTGCTTGGCTAAGCTTTACGTTAATGGCTGCTTAGTTATGAATTTTGTCACACTTGAGAACCTTAGTGTGGCTTTGGAGGCTTTGAAGAAGAGTGGTGCTAGTTGGGATGTAACGCAATTACAGGCATCGCGTAGTCAGCCTATTTTACATATGAACCGGATGCAGGCAGAAAACCCGGTGTGGATTGTTTGTGCACAAAAGGAAGCTTTATCATGACTGGAACTTTATATGGGGTCTCTTTAGGACCTGGCGATCCAGAGCTAATAACGCGTAAATCATGGGCTTTATTGAACGCTGATGCTGACTGGGCATACCCCGTTAGGAAAAAATCAGGGAAAAGTTATGCTTTAAATATCGTTGTGGAAGCGGGCCTGGAAGTGCAAGAGGGCGCAATGGAGCTTGTCTTCCCTATGACGCATGATAGAGAGGTTCTAGCAAAATACTGGTTGCAAGCCGCACAAATAGTTTTAAAAAAATTACAGTCAGGGCGTAGTGTTGTATTTTTAGTTGAGGGTGATGCGTCAACCTATTCAACATTTCAGCATCTCGCTAAGACGGTAGCTGGACTTGATGAAGCTATAAAAATTGAAACAATTGCCGGCGTAAGTTCGTTTCATGCCGCCGCCGCGCGCGCAAAAATGCCCTTGGCAGATACTGATGATACGGTGGCAATTATTCCTGCAGGCTATGGGATTGAAATGATTGAGAATATGTTGCTTGATTTTGATACGTTGGTGTTATTAAAGGTTAAGCCCTTACTTGATGATATAATTAGTTTATTAGAACGTAAGGATTTACTGTCTCAATCGTGCTTTATTGAAAAGGCAGGATCTAGTGAAGAACGTATTGTTCATGATGTTCTAAGTTTAAAAGGTGAAAAGGTGAATTATCTATCATTGCTAATGGTGCATAATTCTCATAGAATGCGAGGGGAAGTTATTCGCGGATGCCGCAAAAAAGTAACTACTTAAATATAAAAACAATAGAGGAATAAATATGAATAGTACGCAGAAACTAATGGCTGCAGTTGCCGCTGTTTTTATCATTGGATTTTTAATGGTTGGTTCGAATAAAGAAGACACAAATGAATCAAGAGAAGCGGCGGCAATGATTAGAGCTGTTGCTGCCATGCAAACAATGGCAACGTCAAAATGTCCAGTAGCGATTAAAAAAGCAACAGGAGACCAGGTTTACTTTGCAACATCGACAGATACTGATAAGCAAACTTATGTTTCTATGACTTGGGATGCTGAAGAGACAGATGATAAATATAGTTTTAAGAAAGCTGAATGTACTTTACACCTAACGATAGGTGGAATTTCAAAATTAGTGATTGATGGTAAGACTATTATTGAGAAAGAAGTAAAGTACTAAGTTCAACTAAGAAAAAGCATCGTCCTGATGCTTTTTCTTTTCCTACTGTTTTGCTGGGTTATAATGCTTCTTTTTATTTCCTGCCTATAAAATTATGTCTTCAGCAAAAATCGCTTTGGTTGCCATTACCAAGCATGGCGCACACCAAGTTGCCCAACTCGCAGACCAATTACCCAATGCAGATATTTTAGTTTCAGAAAAATTTCGTACAATTTTTGAAGGTAAAAATAATTCTGCTCAGTTTTATACGGGCCCCTTTCGAGAGCAAATTGCCCCCTTATTTCAAGGCTATGATCAAATTGTCTTTTTTGTTTCTTTAGGTGCGGTGGTACGCTTAATTGCTCCCTTTTTAAAATCTAAAGATGTAGACCCAGGCGTTATTGTCGTTGATGATGCGGGACAGTTTGTTATTCCTGTTCTTTCTGGGCATGTGGGGGGTGCAAATGCGCATGCAGAAATGCTCGCGGGCTTATTAAAAGCAACGCCGGTGTTAACGACCGCCTCAGATGTGGGCAAGACCATACCTGTTGATATTCTAGGTCGCGAGTTAGGTTGGAAGCTGGAAGCCCCTAAGATTAATATTACCCGTGTCTCTGCTGATGTTGTTAATGAAGAGCTGATCGCTTTTGTTCAGGAAGTAGGGAGTAAAGACTGGTGGACGCGCAGCACTCCATTACCCAAGACAATTCATTTATTCGAGCATTTTGATGAAGTTGACCTTAATCAATATAAGTCGGTCTTATGGGTAACTAATCAAATAATTTCAGAGCAGCTTTGGCAACAGTTGGATGAACGACTGGTTGTGTATCGGGTACCTGAGTGAAAATTATTTTAGGGTTAGGTTGTGATCGAAATACGCCGTTGGAGACTTTAGAGCAAGTGATTGATCAAGCGCTTGCTTCTGTTGCTCTAAATCGTAATCAGGTTATACAGCTCGCGAGTATAGATAAAAAACAAGATGAAGGTGCCTTGCTAAAAATAGCTAAATTACATAGCTGGCCTTTAACTTTTTATAGTGCTGAGCAGTTAGCAAGAGTCACTGTTCCTAGTCCGTCTGAAGTTGTAATGAAGTATATGGGAACACCGTCAGTTTCTGAGGCTGCGGCTATTTTGGCTGCCAATACGGATATGTCAGACTTGTTACTTGAAAAATTTAAATATCGTGGTGCTGACGGCAAGAATGCCACAGTATCAATTGTCCGAATGAGAGAGAAAAGATGAGTGGAAAAATTTATTTAGTAGGCTTTGGTCCTGGCTCAGAAGAGCATATGTCTTATAAAGCAAAATCTGCAATTGCTGAATCGGATGTAGTGATTGGTTATTCTACGTATATTAAGCTGGTCAAAGATTTATTGGATGGCAAGGAAGTCATTAAAAAGGGCATGACAGAAGAAATTGATCGTTGCATTGAAGCGTACGATCAAGCAAAACAAGGCAAGATTGTTGCTTTGATTTCTTCTGGAGATATTGGTGTTTACGGGATGGCAGGGCCGACTTATGAGGTTTTGTTGCAAGCGGGCTGGACTCCAAATAATGAAATTAAAGTAGAGATTGTGCCTGGAAGTACAGCGCTATCTGCGTGTGCTTCCTTGGTCGGTGCGCCGTTAACTCATGATTTTTGCTCAATTTCATTATCTGATCTGTTAACGCCTTGGCCTGTTATTTCTAAGCGTATTGATGCAGCTGGTCAGGCTGATTTTGTGGTAGCTTTATATAACCCCAAAAGTGGTCGACGTACTCAACAAATTGTCGAAGCACAAAAAATTCTATTACGGCACCGTAAGCCAGAAACGCCGGTAGCCATTGTAAAGTCAGCTTATCGGCGCAGGCAGTCTATACAATTAGTGCGTTTAGATGAAATGGCAGAGTGTGATATAGGGATGTTAACCACGGTGTTAATTGGCAACTCATCTACCTTTATTAAAGAAGGCCTTATGATTACACCGAGAGGATATGCAAATAAATATGCTAGTTTGACTGGTGAGGCTAAATCAGGAGAGCAAGCAGGGATTTCATTAACAATGGGTTTAGAGGGTTGGTATGCATGCTTACGCGAATATGTACAAGCAAACCAAAGCTTAACTCTAGAGCAAATTGCAGATTATTTTGGTGTAGTGGTGGGCGAGGTGTTAGCCGCAATTTCTGCGGGTGACCAGGTTGGCGAGTATCGGGCTGCAAGTGTACGGCAAGAGATGCTTAATCATGTTGTTAGTTCTTGTCAGAGCTGGGGGAAGTTGCGCGGGGTTATTCGTGCAGAGGCGGGAGCAGTAACCGAACTGTTTTTAGAGGCAAAAAATTTCCAGATTCGTGGCGACTGGCTAAATATAGAAGCCGATAGCTTTCATTGTCATATTAATTGGAGCAAGGTTGATTCCGCTTATTTAGTAAGCCGAGATAATAAATCTTATGGCGTCAATTTTATTGATCATACCGGCCACCTTGTTTTTAGGTTATTACTTATTAAAGAGTGTGGTGAGTTTAGTGCGCTTAAGCGGGAAGCCTTTTCTCAAACATGGGCAGAGTTAGCGGTGGAGTGTACTGATGACTGAAATCATTAAACCAAAAATGATGGATTATAAGCGACACTTATTGGTGTGCGTAGGGGAGCGCTGTTGTGAAAATGGAGAGGGGCAAGCACTTTATGATCAGTTACGAGATAAGTTTAAGCAGGCAGGGCTGAACGAAGGCGCGCTTCGGGTGAAGCGTAGTAGAGCCACTTGTTTTGGTACTTGCAAATCAGGGCCTCTTATTTGCGTACAACCTGATGGAGTCTGGTATTATGATGTTACCAGCGAGAAACTAGATAAAATTATTAATGAACATTTGCTCGGTGGGGTACCTGTGGCCGATTATATTTATCATCAGGTGCTGGAGTAACACAATCAAGTAACGCAAGAAGAAAGAGAGGATAGATTTATGGCAACACAAACAGAGACAGGAACTATTGCAGCATGGAAGGATGATCGAGGCTTTGGCTTTATCAGAACCGCAAGTGAAAATAAAGAAGATGATGTTTTTATTCATATTTCATCGTTAAACAATATGAGCCGTCGCCCACGCATTGGCGATGTTATTCATTATGATTTAACTGAAGAAAATGGAAAAACTAAAGCAATTAATGCCATTATTGAAGGGGTTGAGCCATTCGGTGATGGAGGCAATTGTAATACCTTATTAGTTGTTGTTGTCACTGCGATTATTTCGAGCGCAATTACAGCAGTCGTAATGAGTCAGCTATAAGTTACAGTTGATTAGGGTGAGTCAGGTTTGGCTCACCCTTTTTTTTGAATGACGGAACCTACTAAATGAAAATTTTTAAACTAAGTATCATTGTGATCTCATTGTTGATCTCTGCATGTAGTCACTTTAAGGCTGAGCATAAAGCGGTTAAGCCGGTTATGCATGCACAAACAGTTAAGCTGGATAAAGAAATACATCAATTATTGTTGCAGGAAATGCAAGCCATTGAAAAAGGGATGACGGGGTTAATTCCCGCAGTTGCTCGTGGTGAATGGGATAAAGTTGCAGGAATTGGCAAGAATATTCAGCAAAGTTATTTGTTAAAGCAAAAGCTGACAGTGGAGCAACGCCATAGCCTACATAAATCACTACCGAAAAGATTTATTCAGCTCGATCAAGCTTTTCATGAATCAGCAGGGATGTTAGCGCATGCGGCAGAAATGAGAAAACCTGATATTGTTAATTTCTACGTGTACAAATTGAGTAATGCGTGTGTGGAATGTCACTCTGAATTTGCGACAGAAAGGTTTCCAAGTTTAACCCCTGTTCAAGGGCATAAGCACGGGCATTAACTAAGCGCCTTTTGGAGCGGGAGGGGGTGGAGCTTGAGCTGAGAAAACTAAAACTAAAGCTAATGAGCTATGAGCGTAAGGTTTCTGCTTTAATTACGCTAATAAGTGCATTGATCTTGCTGACACCCTTATGTGGTTTTTTATTTCAATGTGGTTGCGATTGGCCTTGGTTAGGTTTAGATGCGGGTTGTAATTTTTATAAGCAACATACTGAGCATAAATGTCCATGGTGTGTGTCGATGCTGACGGGAGTATTATCGCTAGGGGCTGCAGTTGGGCTTGGATGTTTGTTGGCTGTTCTACCGAAGTTACAAGGCACTCAAAAGAACCGTGAAATAGGCCTGAGGGTTTTAATGGGCTTAAGCGCTTTTGTTATTGTCGGGGTATTAACTGCAGCTGTTGCTGCAGTTGAGCAAGCTTATCCGTTGGGAATAGGGCGCTTTTTATAGCGCCTTTA
>Ga0209707_1000491_pt1 | contig 24010 bp, 22 predicted proteins | sample EN4Hudsemesocosm_FD_184630 | JGI IMG/M metagenome (GOLD analysis project Ga0209707, IMG submission 184630) | Methane-oxidizing microbial communities from mesocosms in the Hudson Canyon - EN4B Hudson Canyon (SPAdes) (version 2) | ecosystem: Environmental > Aquatic > Marine > Cold seeps | place... | reverse complement strand
ATCTACTCATGCAAAAAATAGATTCCTGCTAAGAGAATGCAGGAATGACGGGGCTGTGTGGCTGCCTTGTCAAAATAGCGGAAGCTCATGGGTAATCAGGAAGTGTTATGTTTTTGTTACTTAGAAGGAAATATTATTTACCTTTAATAAGGATTGCATAATAATTTGGGCCATATCTCACCTGCATAGAAAACCTTGGCATTGGCAATCAAGAATTAACTAAACCCACTTTTTAAAAATTCTATTAAGCTTACCATAATGAAACTACCTATATTAGCAAGCCTTTTACTAGCCTCGTGCTCAACAATAAACACAACTGACACCACTGCTTTACACCAAGTGATTAATGGTGATCATCGTTCTGAACAACATAAAAGTCGTGACCAGTATCGCCATCCTCTGGAAACACTGGCATTTTTTGAAGTTGAACCCAATATGACAGTCGTGGAGATATGGCCTGGAGCAAAAGGTTGGTATACAGAGATTCTCGCCCCGCTGCTTAAAGACCAGGGCACCTTTTACGCCGCCCAATTCTCTGCTGATACAGGCATTCCTTATTACACAAAAAGCTTAAAAAAGTTTAACGATAAAATTTCAGCTCAAGCTGATTTATATGGTCATACAATTGTTAGCACATTAAATCCACCCAAATCATTAGCTATTGCACCAAAAAATTCTGTCGATAGAGTACTCACTTTTCGAAATGTACATAACTGGATGAAAAGTGCTCAGGCTAACAATGTTTTTAAAGCCATATTCGATGCATTAAAACCTGGGGGCATACTAGGCGTTGTGGAACATCGCGCTATAGCAGGGTCTGAGCAAGACCCAAAAGCATTATCAGGTTATGTCACTGAAGCACATGTTATTGCCTTAGCCGAAAAAGCCGGGTTTAAATTTATTGCAAAATCAGAAATTAATGCCAACCCCAAAGATACAAGCATTCATCCAAAAGGTGTCTGGACCTTACCCCCCTCTCTACGATTAAAAGAGCAAGATAGAAAAAAATATTTAGCTATTGGCGAAAGTGACCGAATGACACTGAAATTTATCAAAAAATGATTAAAAAACAGGTCATATGCCACAGCTTATCCACATAAGTATTTAATTATATTTTATATGCTAATGAAAAACACACGAAGTGCTATTGACTTACATAACACATTGATATCAAATAACTTTATTATCTGTATCAATTTCAGACAATTTAACAAAAAGCCAATAAAACAGGGGATTAAAGCGTTTTAAAATGCATTAATCCACAGAGTTATCCACAGTTTCTGTGGGTAACTTTTTTTATTCAACAACACTAAGCACTTAGCTCTCATAGGTCAAAAAAAAATCATCATTAATGGCTAAACCACCCAAACAAAACACAACAATTATTCAAGTAGCCATCCCTATTCCTTTAAACCGCTTGTTTGATTATTTAGCACCTGCGGGGATCAGTCATATTTGTCCTGGTAGTCGTGTTTTAGTGCCTTTTGGAAAATCTAAAAAGGTGGGGTTTGTGATAAATACTGTTGAAAATAGTGACCTAAAGATTGACCGGTTAAAACCTGTTATTGAAATTCTTGATAGCACATCCCTAATCAATGAAAAAGATTTGCAGTTCTTAAGATGGGCCAGTAGTTATTATCACTATCCTTTAGGTGAGGTTTTCAGCGCTGCTTTTCCTGCCTCTCTAAGAAAGGGTAAAAAAGCGCTACTTACCCAGGAAAAACACTACAAGCTTTCAGCTAAAGGGGAATGTTTAAATCCTGAACAGTTAAAGCGCAGCCCCAAACAAAAACAAGTCTTTGAATTATTCCAATCCCCCTCGCACCGCTTATCAAGCTCTACTCTGACTGCAAAGCTTGATAACTGGAGACCCGCCGTAAAAGCCCTGCTGGATAAAGAGTTACTGAGCATTGAGTTACAGCCAAAAACATCGGCCGCTTTGCTTACTCATACAGAATCACCATTACCCGCGAACGAACAGCAATCTCAGGCGATTAAACAATTAACTGAACAGTTAGGCCAGTTCTCCGTTACCTTATTGGAAGGCATTACCGGCAGTGGTAAAACTGAAGTATACATGCAGGTTATTCAACAGGTGCTAGATCGGGGCCTTCAGATTCTAATTTTGGTCCCGGAAATTACTTTAACCCCTCAGCTTGAAGACCGTTTTAAGCAACGTTTTTCTGTTGCCTTATCCCGCTCGCATTCCAAGTTAACAGAAACACAGCGGCACTGCGCCTGGTTAGAAATGCAGCAAGGACATAGCGCTATCATGCTAGGGACTCGATCTGCACTGTTTACACCATTAAAAAAACCTGGGCTTATTATTTTAGACGAAGAACATGACTCGTCTTTTAAGCAACAAGAAGGCTTTCGTTTTTCTGCCCGAGATCTTGCTATCGTAAGAGGAAAGCTTCTTAATATCCCCGTGATCTTAGGGACAGCAACACCCTCTTTAGAAAGCCTTTATAACGCAGAAAGCAAGCGTTATCACTTAATACACTTATCAGAAAGAGCCGGGGTTGCGGTTAAACCAAAGTTCCTATTATTCGATATTCGCAATAAACCCTTGCATGATGGACTATCTGAACCGTTAATTGCACAAATAAAAAAAACACTGGCTAAAAATGAGCAGGTTTTATTATTTTTAAATAGGCGCGGCTATGCCCCCGTACAAATTTGCCATTCTTGCGCCTGGGTTGCTCGCTGTCATCGGTGTGATACCAGTTTGGTTATTCATTATGATGAAAGACGTTTACGTTGCCACCACTGTGGTTATCAGCAACATATACCGCAACAATGCCCATCTTGTAAAACAGGTGAACTCAAACCGCTCGGTCTTGGAACTGAACGCGTTGAAAAAAGTCTGCTAGACTTATTTCCCAAACAAAAAATAGTACGTTTAGATAGAGACTCAACACAACGCAAGGGTTCTCTTGAAAATCATCTTGATCAAATTAATCAGGGCAAGGTTGATATTATTCTGGGGACTCAAATGCTAGCTAAGGGACACCATTTCCCTAATGTCACTTTAGTTGCCATTCTTGATGTTGATAGTGGTCTGTTCAGCATAGATTTTCATGCTACCGAAAAACTCGCTCAACTTATCATTCAAGTTGCCGGGCGAGCAGGGCGAGCAGAAAAACCAGGAAAAGTGATTTTACAAACCAGACAACCTGAGCACCCATTATTAACTGTTTTACTTAAACAGGGCTATAACAGCTTTGCCAAAACAGCGCTCACTGAACGCCAGCAAGCCATGCTACCGCCTTTTAGCTTTCAAGCATTATTCAGAGTTTATGCAACAAACCCTGAAGACCCTCAATCCTTTCTAATAAAAGTCTGCGATGTTATTAGCAAGATGGACAGCCATAATACCTTGATACTTGGCCCTGTTTCAGCACCCATGGCAAAACGGGCAGGGAATCATCATTTCCAACTGTTATTGCAAAATAATCATCGGAAACAACTACAAGCATTTTTAAATCAACTGGTTCCCCAGTTATATTTGCTTAAGGAAGCTAAAAAAGTGCGCTGGTCTTTGGACGTTGACCCCGTTGATTTGTACTAAACATATAATTACTTAGCGGTAGAGACGTTGCATGCAACGTCTCTACTACTCTTTATTTAAGGCTATGTCATCGTTAAGTGTTGAAAATGCTCTTAAGCCCTCTCCTGCTGGAGAGGGAGGGGTGAGGAGAAATAAAACAATTCCCTTCTTCTTTAATATTCTCTTATAAATCAAGAGATAAAAAAGAAGTTTGAATTACATGCTATTTATTTTCTCCTCTCGGCAATTGCTCCTGCATTGCTCTACCTCCTGCATCCATGCCGTCGCCCCCAACCCTCTCCAGCAGGAGAGGGCTTAAGAGCCACAAAACCCACACTTAAGGTGAATAGCCTTATTTAAAGGGGGTAGCTGAATAGCCCGCACGGCCCTTTAAATGAGATGTAAAACAAATAATAATCAAATATTAATCATCATCTGAATGATGCTTTTTTTTACCTAAATACATATTAATCTCTTCAACTGAAGGCATCACCTCGACAGTCTCACCAACACCATTACAACTCGCTGGAAGCTCAGAATCAGCAGATCTAACAACAGTTGCATAGGCTGCATAAGTATCCGTTACCCGCGTTTTAGCATCTCCCGTTCCAAAAACACTATCTGCAGTTCTAATCCAGGCTGTTTTATATCCACCTTTACAGTATTGAACTGTAGGAAAATACATTTTTATTTTCGCTACACAGCTTGCAGGATCAATCTTTGGAAAGCCTGTTTTAAATTCAAGGTTTTCATAATGATCATTATCAATTTTTCCGTGCATCCATTTCAAAGCACGCACATCTTCTACTTTTACGCCATGACTGTAAAATGCATCTACAGGGCCTTTAATAACCTTAGTTTTTTTAAAGATAGCACTCGCACGCTGTTTAATTCCCATCACAGCATTTGCACCATATACATTACCACTACGATCAGCAGTGTAAGTTCCTGGAACACTTTGTCCATTTGGCATTAATAAAGCAACGCCTGTTGTTGGAAAATGTTTACCTTCTGCATTACTACAATCATGAGAAATATTAACATTTAAAAATGCACTTCCACCTGCTTTATATTCTCTTGAGCCATCACCAACAGCAATCGCATTGTCTTGTGCAATATTTAAATGTGCCATTGCAACACCACTAGAAGCCGCTAATACACAAATAGCCGATAGATTAAGTAATTGTTTTTTTATCATCGTAAGTCCTGTTTATAATTAATTCTCAAAAAATATGATTAAAGAGCTGATTCCTTTCAGCAATCGTGTACAGATGATATCCATGATCACCTATAACAATTATTCTTTAATCACATAACACATCATGCCAGTATGAACTGATCACAACATACTCTAGAGCAAGAGCTGAGCCAACTTTCCAATAAAACAACAATTTCCTATAAGCCATTAATTGTTAATACTTATTACTCTCAATTAGAATGAGTGACTAAAAACTTTTTAGCAAAACAAAAAATACAACTAAGGGATATGACTCACCATGTGAGCTATTTCACATAATAAAAGAATATTCTTCTTAAAAAAACAACAGGCATAAAAAAACCCTGGCTATTAAAAATAACCAGGGTTTTGAGCTAAAGCCTAAGCTTCAGAACAGCATTACATCATGCCGCCCATTCCGCCCATACCACCCATGCCGCCCATATCAGGCATTGCAGGTGCACCCGCATCATCAGCAGGCTCATCAGCAACCATAACTTCCGTTGTGATCATTAAGCTTGCAACAGATGCTGCATTTTGTAGTGCAAAACGTGTTACTTTTGCTGGATCTAAAATACCCATTGCAATCATATCGCCGTATTCGCCAGTTGCAGCGTTGTAACCAAAGTTACCTTCGCCTTTTGAAACTTCGTTAAGTACAACAGAAGACTCATCCCCTGCGTTCGCTACGATTTGACGTAAAGGCTCTTCCATTGCACGACGTAAAATATTTACACCTACAGTTTGGTCATGATTAATACCTTCTAGACCATCAAGTGCAGCAATAGCACGTACTAATGCAGTACCACCACCAGCAACTACGCCTTCTTCAACCGCTGCGCGAGTTGAATGCAATGCATCTTCAACACGTGCTTTTTTCTCTTTCATTTCAACTTCAGTTGCTGCGCCAACTTTGATAACCGCAACACCGCCAGCTAATTTAGCTAAACGCTCTTGAAGTTTTTCTTTGTCGTAGTCAGAAGTTGCTTCATCAGCTTGTGCACGAATTTGCGCCACACGACCTTTGATGTTTTCTTCAGAACCCGTACCATCAATAATCGTTGTGTTTTCTTTGCTGATTTGAATTTTCTTAGCAGTACCTAATTGATCCATTTCAACTTTTTCTAAAGATAAACCAATTTCTTCAGAAATCACTGTACCGCCTGTTAATACAGCAATATCTTCTAACATTGCTTTACGACGATCACCAAAACCAGGTGCCTTAACAGCCGCTACTTTAACGATACCGCGCATGTTGTTAACAACCAATGTTGCTAATGCTTCACCGTCCACGTCTTCAGCGATAATCAATAAAGGACGACCCGCTTTAGCAACGCCTTCCAATGTTGGTAGTAAATCACGGATGTTTGAGATTTTTTTGTCGAATAACAAGATGAACGGGTCATCTAATTCAACACTCATGCTGTCTTGATTGTTAATGAAGTAGGGTGATAAGTAACCACGGTCAAACTGCATACCTTCAACAACGTCTAATTCGTTGTTTAAACCAGAACCTTCTTCAACAGTGATAACACCTTCTTTACCAACTTTTCCCATTGCGTCTGCAATGATTTCGCCGACTGAAGCATCAGAGTTAGCAGAGATTGTACCTACTTGAGCAATAGCTTTGTTATCAGTACAAGGTGTTGCAGAAGCAATAATCGCTTCAACTGCTTTAGTGACCGCTAAATCAATACCACGTTTCAGATCCATTGGGTTCATGCCCGCTGCAACTGATTTCATGCCTTCGTTTACGATAGATTGCGCTAAAACTGTTGCTGTTGTTGTTCCGTCACCAGCCACATCAGAAGTGTGCGAAGCCACTTCTTTAACCATTTGCGCACCCATGTTTTCGAATTTGTCTTTTAATTCGATTTCTTTAGCAACCGACACACCGTCTTTAGTGATTGTTGGTGCGCCAAAGCTTTTATCTAAAACTGCATTACGCCCTTTAGGGCCTAAAGTTACTTTTACTGCATTTGCTAAAATATTAACACCCGAGACCATTAAGCCACGTGCATCTGAACCAAATTTTACTTCTTTTGCTGCCATCTTCTTAGAATCCTTAATAAATAGTTAGTGTGTTGAGAGAATTAACCCAAAATACCCATGATGTCTTCTTCACGCATAACGATCAGTTCTTCACCATCAATTTTTACTTCGTTACCTGAGTATTTGCCGAAAAGCACTTTATCGCCAACTTTTACTTCCAATGCACGAACATCGCCATTATCTAGTTGCTTGCCATTGCCTACTGCTAACACTTCGCCTTCACTAGGTTTTTCAGTCGCTGAACCTGGTAATACGATACCACCAGCAGAAGTTGTTTCTTCTTCAACGCGTTTTACGATCACTCTGTCGTGTAACGGACGTATATTCATCAATATTCTCCTTAAATATAATTTAAAATAATCTACAATTCTTAATTATTAGCACTCGATAGCTATGAGTGCTAATAATAGTTAAGTTTTGTTCTCTGTCAAGTATGTGGCATCATTCCTACTCTACATCATCGTTTTTACAATTATATGAAAGACCAGCAATTACTTCGCTACAGCCGTCAAATTATGCTCCCTCAAGTTGATATTGAAGGCCAGCAAAAACTTTTAGACTCTAAAGTTCTTATTGTTGGTGCAGGTGGCCTAGGCTCACCTGCGTCCATCTACCTTGCCGCAGCAGGCGTAGGACAAATAACTATTTACGATGATGATGAGGTCGATTTGTCCAATTTACAAAGACAGATAACTCATCACACAGACGATATAGGGACAGACAAAGTTATTTCAACCCAACAGACCTTAAAAAAAATCAACCCTGAAGTAAAAGTTATTGCTGTTAAGCAACGTTTAGAAGGTGACCTATTAAACACAGAAGTAAAAAATGCAGATATAGTGCTTGATTGCTGTGATAACTTTACGACCCGCTTTTCTATTAATACGGCCTGTGTAAAACATAAAACACCTTTGGTTTCTGGTGCTGCAATTCGATTTGAAGGACAAGTGACCGTTTTTACCGCAGGCATTGATAACAGCCCTTGTTATAACTGTCTTTATGCTGATACTGGTGAAGAAATGCAGAATTGTGCAACTAATGGCGTTATTTCACCTGTTACTGGCATTATTGGGAGTATTCAGGCCATGGAAGCAATGAAACTAATCATTGGGATTGGAGAACCTCTAATCGGTCGATTATTATTGCTGGACGGATTATCCATGCAATGGAATGAAATGAAATTAACAAGAAACAAACGATGTCCAACCTGTAAAGGTTAGTATTCAGGGAGAGCGGACTACTGTCCGCTCTATACCTTTACACTCTCTTAATAATGCTAAGCAAAAACCAAAAAACTTTATTTTTTAGCTATAAAGCCTTTCATAGTATTTATAAGTTGCTCAGCCAAATCTAAAACCTTTGATTCACTATCCCCATGAGGTTCTATATCACCAAAAGGCTCCCCTCCTTTAGTCGTATACATGTATATAAAGTAACCTAATGGAGCAAACGCCAACGCGGCCACAACTAGCATCACAAGAAAAAGCTCAATAACACCACCCATAACATCCTCCTAAAACACATTTTTATTATTATAATTTAAGTACTCAATATAACTCTCTATTAGTCTGTGTACAAGTAAAAAGCAATCAATTTTGCACATTAATTCAGGCCCATAAAACCTAGTTAGCAACTGTGCAAACAACATCAGCCATAGCCCCAACACCTCCACATAAAACATTGATTTAAAACATTATAACGAATAGTTTTTCCTTTATTTTTCTATTCACCAAGACATTTACCCCTGATATATTGCCCAAAAAGTTGCGCAAAAAAAATGTTCGTCGTATACTTCAGAACTGCTTACTTGATCAAGCTAGCAAAAAAATATAATAACTTCTAGAGGGTAATAATATGAAATGGGAAACACCAACTTACACTGACTTACGTTTTGGTTTTGAAGTAACTATGTACATCTACAATCGTTAATTGAAACGATTCAAGATTAAAAAGGGGACTATTTAGTCCCCTTTTTTTTGCCTGAAGCTTATTAATCCCGTATCATTTATGGATTAACACTTCAGCTACCTTAATACAAATATGAAAATTAGAGTTCTTGGTTCTGGCGCAGGTGGTGGTTTTCCACAATGGAACTGCAGTTGCCCAAACTGTAAAGCTGTAAGAGCGGGTTCTATCAATGCCACTACTCGTAACCAGTCATCAATCGCCATTTCATCAGATGGTGAACACTGGGTATTATTTAATGCCTCGCCCGATGTTCGTACGCAATTAGAAAATTTCCCTGAAATTCATCCAAAAAATAAAGTGCGTGGTACTGGCATAGAAGCAATCGTCATGATTGACTCTCAAATTGATCATGCTACTGGTCTGCTTATTTTGCGTGAAGGCGACCCTCTGACTATTTATTGTACAGAGATGGTGAAACAGGATCTCACCACTGGCTTTCCTATTTTCAATATTCTAGAACATTTTTGCGGCGTAAATCATCACCCTATTCCCTTGAATGGTGACTCTTTTAGCATCCCCAATATTGAAGACCTTGAATTCACTGCTTTACCTCTAAAAAGCAAGGCTCCACCTTATTCACCCCACAGGAATGACCCGCATGAAGGTGATAATATCGGTGTAATTATTCGCCAGATATCGACTGGCAAAACAACTTTTTACGCTCCAGGTTTAGGCGCAATAGAACCGCATGTAGAAAAAGCCATGCTTGCAGCCGACTGCGTGATGGTAGATGGTACATTCTGGACTGATGATGAGCTCGCCTCTGTCGGGCGCCCCTTATTGGCAAGAGCTATTGGTCATATACCGCAATCGGGTGAAGGCGGCATGATCGAAATTTTAGATGGCATGGAAAAACCTCGTAAAATATTGATCCACATCAATAACACCAACCCGATATTAGACGAAGATTCTGAACAACGTAAAATACTAGATGCCTCGGGTATTGAAGTGTCTTACGATAATATGGAAATTAATATATAAATTATTGTAGAGCGGACTTCATAGCGCCATGAAAGGCGTGTAGTAGAGCAACGCAGAAGCCGTTGCCGAGTCCGCCCTCGCCGACACATAGCGGACTGAAGTCCGCTCTACATAGATAGGTAAATAAATGGGTTGCTGTTCTAACAAAGCATGGACTAGAGAAGAGTTCGAAGCCAAATTGCGAGGCATGGAGAATAAATATCATATTCATCATCCTATGCATACATTGATGAATGAAGGTAAATTAACCCAGAAGCAATTACAAGGCTGGGTTGCAAATCGATTTTATTATCAAATAATGATCCCGATTAAAGATGCTAACATTTTAGCCAATTGTCCTGACCGTGAAACACGTGCAATCTGGACTCAACGAATTCTTGATCATGATGGACATCCTGGTGACCCAGGTGGTATTGAAGCATGGGTACAACTAGGTATTGCAGTTGGAATGACTCGCGAAGAAGTGACCTCATTAGAACATGTATTACCTGCTGTTAAATTTGCTGTCGATGCTTATGTTAATTTTGCCAGACGATCTGAATGGCATGAAGCCGCAAGTTCATCACTAACAGAAATGTTTGCTCCAAAAATTCATAAGCAACGTCTGGATAATTGGCCAGAACTTTACCCATGGGTCAAAGAGGAAGGTTATATTTATTTCCGTAAGCGCATGACAGAAGCGCGCCGTGATGTTGAGCATGGCCTGGACATCACCTTGGACTGGTATACAACCCGCGAACAACAAGAACGTATGGTTGAAATTTTACAGTTCAAACTAGATGTTTTATGGTCGATGGCTGATGCCATGTATATGGCTTATATAAACGATATGCCTCCCTATTTCAATATTGAGCAATAAACACCGAACTATCATTCAAACTCCCTCCCTTGATCGGGAGGGTTGTTGGGGCTACTGCATGGATACAGTAGCACTTGCCGAGGAAAAACATTTAAATAACATATTGGGTTTTAAAGACCAATGAGATTAAAAAGAATCTTTTTATTCCTCCTCACCCAACCCTCTCCAGCAGGAGAGGGCTTAAAAATGACTCGTCAGACGCCGAGTAATGTACAACCCAAAACAACATGAGTATAAATCAAGAATTAACCATCCAATTTTCTCCATTACATAGATTGCAATGGGAAGAGGCTCAGCAAAAAGATGTCATCTTATATCCGGAAGGCATGGTCGAATTGAACCAAAGTTCTGCTGAAATTTTAAAATTATGCGATGGCAACCGAACTCCCAATCAAATTGTTATCGAACTGGAAGAAAAATTTTCAACCAGTGGTTTAACAAATGATGTTAATAGTTTCTTAGAAGTGGCATTACAAAATGGCTGGATCCAACAAGCATAAAATCACCCCTCCTCGCTGGTTACTGGCAGAACTGACATACAAATGTCCTTTACAGTGCCCTTACTGCTCTAACCCTATTGATTATACTAAACATAGTTCTGAAATTGGTACGGAAGACTGGAAACGTGTATTAACACAAGCCAGAAAAATGGGCGCAGTACAATTAGGTTTTTCTGGAGGGGAACCCCTAACTCGTCAGGACTTACCTGAACTAGTTCAACATGCGCGTCAATTAGGTTATTACTCCAACCTGATCACTTCTGGCTACGGTTTGACTGAAGAAAAAATCATTCAGTTAAAAGAAGCTGGTTTAGACCATATTCAAGTGAGTATCCAGGCCAGTAGTCAGGAACTTAATGATCACCTGGCAGGTACCGAGTCTTACCAGACCAAAAAAGAAGTTGCTCATTTGGTTAAAAAGCATGGTTACCCCATGGTGCTCTGTGTTGTTATCCATAGAGAAAACATACATCAGATGCCAGAAATTTTAGCTATGGCAGAAGAACTGGGGGCAGACTATTTAGAGTTAGCCAATACTCAATATTATGGCTGGGCACATAAAAATAGAGACTTATTAATGCCTACCAAAGAACAATTTGAAGAGGCTGAAGCCATAGCGCAAGCTTATAAAGAAAAAGTCGCAGGGAAAATGAAAATCTATTATGTTATCCCCGATTTTTACGAAGACCGCCCTAAAGCCTGTATGAATGGCTGGGGTACAACCTTTTTGACTATCGCGCCTGACGGTGTTGCTTTACCCTGTCATTCAGCACGTGATTTACCTGGTCTGGAATGCCCTAATGTAAATGACTACAGCATAGAGGAAATTTGGAATGAATCTAAAACATTCAATTTCTTCCGCGGTAACGAATGGATGAAAGAGCCTTGTCGAAGCTGTGATGAAAAAGAAAAAGATTTTGGCGGCTGCCGCTGTCAGGCTTATATGCTGACGGGAGATATGTATAAAACCGATCCAGTGTGTAGTAAATCACCTGATCGTCATGTTATTCATGAGGCGCTGGACTCAGCCAGAGAAAGTGCTTTATCGGCTGATGAACAGCCGCTTATTTTTAGAAATAGTAAAAATTCCAAGAAATATTCGTAGATCAAGGTAGAGACGTAGCTTGCTACGTCTCTACGCTCTATATTACTTAACGATACTCAAGCCTTTCATATCAGCAAAATATGCTGCGATATCTTTTAAGTCATCTTCAGAAAAGCTCCCAACCATGCTTTGCATAACAGCATCTTTTCTTACCCCAGACTGGTAATCCTTCATAACCTTAACTAAGTAATTACCATGTTGCCCTGCCAAGATAGGTCCTGTTGCGCCATCTTCTAAATCATTAGTGTGGCAAGCAGTACATGCTTCTGCCAATTTCTTGCCTTTTTTAGCATCACCACTGGTATAAGCCGCTTTAGTTGGCTTTCCTGCCGATGCCTCAATATATAAAGAAATCGCTTCCAGTGTTTTTTCATTCAGGTCATAAGCATTAGCCAGCATTGAAGTACGTGCTCTTTTTTCATGTTTATAAGCGGTTAATGCTGAAACAACATAGGCTTTACGTTGACCACCAATTTTTGGCACATAAAAAACAGGGGCCACATTACTGTAATTAGGTGTGCTATGACAACCTCTGCAGGTTTCAAAAGCATCTTTGCCTAACTCAACATCAACATCTTTAGCTTGAGCAGTAAACGCTAAAGAAAGACTCCATGCCAATGCCATTATTACTTGTTTCATATTATCTGTTCCCAATTCTGATATATTTCTGAAGCCGTATATTAATAGATACTGATAAGTAAATCAATGACTAACAGCTGAGGAATGTTTTTTTCATAAAAAACTTGAAGAAGCTGAAGATAACAGCCTAATGACAAATACGCTTCACTTTATATTTATCAGGGTTATAGTTGTTCTAAGTAACAAACCTTAATTGGTGGAATTTGGGGCGCAGGCTTTAGCCTGCATTGACCAAGTAAAAAAGCAGGCTAAAGCCTGCGTTCGTATATAAAATAATGTCTTGTTGTACTTGTAGTTGGGAAACTTTATAAACCTTCCCAAGGCTCAAATAACCCTGTTACATCAACCTCAAACATATCCAGTATTCGTCCAACACCTTCATCCACCATAGCAGCAATTGAATTCGATTTACTATAAAAAGCGGGCATAGGTGGAAAAATAATCGCCCCCATTTCTGTGGCACTGGCCATATTACGAATATGCGCTAAATTCAAAGGTGTTTCCCTAGGCATAATCACCACTCGTCTACGCTCTTTTAAAGCCACATCAGCTGATCGCGTGATCAAATTATCGCCAAAACCATGGGCAATTGCAGATAGAGTTTTCATCGAACAAGGCGCAACAATAACCCCCTCTGTTTTAAAGGAGCCACTGGCAATACTGGCTGCAATATCATTAACGCCATGCGTAACATCAGCTAATTCATATAACGCTGACCGTTCCATATCCATTTCATACTTCAAATTAACCAGTCCAGAAGATGAAATCACCAGATGGGACTCCCACTCGTCCTGTTGCTGCAACACCTGCAACATTCTGACCCCATAAATAGCACCCGTTGCACCAGTCATTGCGATGACTAATCGTTTTTTTTGTTTCAATTCAATCTCAAATCATTATTAGGGGATAAATATTACTCCCTCGACCTTTTAAAACTGTTGGGTTACGCTTATCGCTAACCCAACCTACATTGTTAATTTATACCAACCCAATCATTCTATCCGTTGCATCAACCAAAGCATCTTCCATCACTTCGCCACTGGCAATATGCCCTGCATTTTCTAAAACAATAAACTCAGCATTTGGCATCGCCTGATGCAAACTTATTCCAGCTTCTATCGGACAAACCAGATCATTTCGACCATGAATAATAATCGTGGGGGTGTCTTGTAAAACACTACACCTCTGAATGACTTCGTTCTCAGCAATAAAATACTTATTTAAAGCATAATAAATTTCCATTTGCACCTGCTTCACCATTTTTTCTGTTACATGTATTGGCTTATCATCTTCCTGATAATCTTGCATTAAGGCAACCTGGCCACCCCATGCCATCCATGCCTTAGTCACTCGTCTTTGAGTTATTTCATCCTTGCCAAAAACAGCATCATATAAGCCTTTAACCCAGTCCTCCCTTCCTGTTTCTGGAATACTGTTAATTAATTGCCCCCATTTTTCAGGATATATCCTTCCAGCACCCTCTTGAGCAAACCAGTCCAAATCTTTTTTCCTTGCCAGGAATACACCTCGAATAATTATCCCCATCACACATGCTGTATGTTGCTGGGCATATAAAAGAGCAAGAGTGCTTCCCCAGGAACCACTAAACAACAACCATTGCTCAATATTTAATTGCTGTCTGATTTGCTCCATATCATCAATTAAATCTTGCGTAGTATTGTGTTCTACTTCTCCAAAAGGTAAAGACTGCCCACAGCCACGCTGGTCCATCAGGATAATATGATATTTTTCTGGATTAAAAAACTGCCTGTGACCTGGACGAGTACCGGAACAAGGCCCTCCATGAAGAAAAATAACAGGAATGCCTTGCGGGTTTCCTGATTGCTCTACATAAACAGAATGTTGAGTATTTGTTTGTAGAAAAAATTGATGAAAGGGGTCTAATTCTGGATAAAGGACTTTCATTGCTTCCTATAGTAAAGGCTTATGACGTTATAAATTATACATCAATGTGTATTAGCTGGGGTGAAGCCCCACCATTCCAACGAATATTGCTGAAACTAGGGCATTACAGCGAGCTTTGCACGCTCAACTTTCACTTTGTTAACTTTCACATCATTCCCTACTGAACGAAATACTGCGATAGAGCGATCAAAATAATTTAAAGCTTGCACACTAGTACCTTGTTTTGCCTTGAGCTGTCCCAGCTCGAATAAAACCTGTGCTATACCTGATCGAGACAAGTTATTTTTAACTATTAATAACGCTTGCTGCAATAACTCTTCAGCCCTGGAATAATCAGCTTGCTGAATCAACAATAAAGACTGAAATCGTAACAATCGAGCCTTCAAAGTCATTTTTTCATTCACTGCTTTTTTTAAGGCATTAGCAAAGCGTAAAACCCAAAGCGACTCATCCTGTTTTTGCGTAAATGCAAGCTCAGTACGACTGGCAATAGCCGCTAACTGAATGGCGTCTATACCGTCAACTAGCTCACCTCCCTTAAACTCAGGCATTAATTGCTGTAAAAATCCATTGCCCTTAGTCATCTCGTCTTGCTGTATAGCCACAAGCGCATATAGCAGGGTAATACGCGCCTGATAAGCGCCTATCCCTTCCGTTTTAACAATATCCTCAGCCACTATTAAATGTTTTTGTGCTGATTGCAGATCATGCCTTGCCAGCGCGACTTCAACCAAGTTGATATGACTGACCAGAACACCCGTTCTATCGTCTATCCCTTGATAAATAGTTAAACTCTGATTAAATAATTGTTGCGCCCTACTCCATTCTTCATCTTCATAGGCATTGACTGCTTCTTCAGTATAAATCTCCGCATTCGTTAACCGAGCAGGCTTAGATACCGAACTGCCTCCACAACTACTTAGAGCCAGACACAATAAAACTAAATATATCCTATTCATAATTTGCATGCGGAGCGATCAGTTGCTTGGCTTTGAGTGTTGAATTGGCTTTAGATAAAGGCCAGGTATTTTGAACACTGTCGAGTAATCGATTTGTCTTTTTCAATGCGGTTCTAGCATCTAAAGCGACACCAGGAATATTATTCAATTCACCATTAACCAGGGTTAATGCTGTTTTCACCTGAACAATAATGGTATCTAGCTCTTTTACCATCTCAGGGAGGTTCTGAGTTGTTCCTCGCAAATCATGGGTCATATATTTAGCATCATCTAAAACAGGTCCTAGCTGAACCAGTCTTTGTTTGGCAATAGTGATAATACCTTCTGCTTCTGACAAAATATCTGCACCTGACTTCACAACCACTTTCAATTCCTTTTCGACCTGTTGATCAAAAATTGCGGCACCAAGAACACCATGACCACTAGCAATTTGGCTAATAATCTCATGCACATTTTCCAGCGTTTTTTCCAGTTTTGGCAACATAAGCTCAAATTTACTTAATAAATTATTGTTATCTGCTGACTGAACCAGATTCGCCAACCCCAATAACAAATCATTCAAAGACGGCGTCTCTTCCACGGGTATTACCGAACCAGCCGCCAGGATTGGCGCATCAATTGAATTTGACTGTATTTCAATTAGCGCATTACCAATATTCGTTAACCGGTTTACCCGTGCTTTTGCACCGGATCTAATAAATTTCCGTTGTTCATTATAAACTTCAATAGACACTCGAATTTTATGGTCTTTAGCAAGACTCAAATTCGATACCACCCCAACCTCCGTCCCTAGTGCTGTAATGACATTACCGGGGCTAATACCTTCACTACTGTTAACATCAATGAAAAATACCTCCCGCTTTTCAAATAAATGCTGGTTTTTTATACTGATTAAAATAAAAAACAAAAACAACACAAAACCAGAAAACACAAAAAGACCTACCATGCGCTCACGATTATTATAGCTAATATGGTGTACAAAATTTTCAGAACTATTATCAGGATTTATATTCATATCATGACTCAATTTTGCCCTTTAAAAAACGCTCAACAAGATTTGAACTTCAGCATCTTCACTTTCAACAAAGGCTTTCCATCCTTTGAAAATCAATACTTTTTGTTCTGAAATAAAAATAATTTGATTGGCATGCTGCTGCAAAAAACGAGGATACTGTAATCCACCAATCATACACACAGCCCTACTGCTTTTATATTTCCCTAATAATTCAGCCATTTTATGTCTCTCTTTCGCCCCCAGATCATTAAATGGTACATCCATAATAAGTAATGATGGATCAAGAATCAAAGCACGAGCCAGAGCAAGTTGTGCTCGCTGATAACTATTCAACTGCGCTGGAAACATGGTCGCTTCAAAATGACAATCAAGTTCTGCCAATAAAGTCCGAGCTTTATCGGCTGTTTCACGGAAAGACAAATTAACATGATAAAGCAAAGGTAACATGACATTCATTAAAGCATGCTGGGCTGATAACAAGGGGGATGTACCTGATAGGTAGCCAATCTGAGAGCGAAACTTTTGCCATGCCGCTTGATCTAGCTGACAAACCTGTTGCCCTAAAACCTCGACTTTACCTTGCACAGGTTTTGAGATTCCTGCCAACATTAATAGATAAGCCCTTAATTGAGATCGATGTGGGCCGACTAGACAGGTTAGTTCAGAATCTTGTAGCTGACAACTCAATACAGGAAAGCTCAAATGCTTTTCTGTTGAAGAGGGAATGGCTTCATCTGCTGCAACCAGTGTTTTAACAGTACTGTTACTCATAGCGTATATATTATGAAATAGCTATCGACCAGAAATAAAAACACAATGCTGAGTACAACGGCTTTATGCATCTGTTCTGATACCTCTGTCGGTGAATTTGTGACTGATAAACCATGAAAACAGGCAACCGTACCCACGATTAAACCAAACAAGATATTTTTCAGCATAAACCTGAAAAGACTATCCAGTGTGACCAGATTCAACAGTTCCTTAAGTGATTCCTGTGCAGATAAATCATAGATCATCACACTAAAAAACATACCAAACATCAGCATAATAGCTGAAAAATACAGTGCCAGAATGACTTGGCTAATCACAATACTCACTATTCGGGGCAACACAAAATAATCATCTACATTTATACCCAGATATTGCAAAGGTTCAATTTCGCCCGCAATTTTGGTGTTCCCCAAGTCAACTGCAATTCCCGAACACGAGCGCCCAACCATTACAACCCCCGTAATTAAAGGCCCCGCTTCACTCAGAACCAGTCGAGCAAGAATTTCTATAAGATCTTTAGCGCCTGTAATAGAAACAATAATGTAAACCAGCTGAGAAGCAATACTTATCCCAACTACTACCGCTAAAAAGGAAATGATAGCGATTGCATTAATGCCATGCATAATCAGTTGATCTAGAAAAACCGAATACACAGCACGATTGGCAACATGACGCTGAGGCTGCCACACAGAAAGTGCTCGCAGCAGAAAATATGTTAAGTCAATCACATAGAACAACGATTCTATACAACGACGCCCTACCCAATCAAAAAAAACCATTATCTAATCCGTTTTAGCAGATGCCGAATATTAACACTTATTAATATTTTAATATATAGCTATTACTTTACAGTAAGGCATAAGAAAACCCAATATCATTAAGCTATATGGTTACAAACAAGCCATCGGCCGAGTTTGTAATTAGCTTAAAAAAAACCTAAATAACTTCCAAGCATACCTAATACCAATCCCAATAAATAATCACGCTAATAACCGTCATTCCCGAAATCTTTAATCGGGAATCCATCCTCACAGATAGATTCCTGCTAAGAGCCTGCAGGAATGACGATCCCTCAGCTCAAGTATAAATGTATTGGGATTGGTATAACTTGGACATGGATTCCTACTTGCCTTAACTCTACAGCATTGTGTCTTGAGGGACAGTATGGAAGCAACCTTCGGATTGTTCGTAGTTATATTTTTAATTAACTAAAACTGGAACGATAGTCACCAGCAACAACGTTGTTCCCATTGTAGCCAGAGGCAACAGGATTTTTTCATGTCGATACCAGAAATTATCGCCTTCCAGTGCTGCTTTAGCGGTTTCCTGATGCCCAACCATTTGTCGAGTTAATAAATGATTCAGCGCAACGGGCGGAGTAAGGTATCCCAATTCAAAAGACACCAAGGTAATCATCCAGAAATGCACCGGATTTATGCCATTACTATAAGCAATTTGAGCAATTGTACCTGAGACCAGAACAACGGCACCAAAGGGGTCCATAATCATGCCAATAGCAACCAGTACAACAACCAAAAAACTCAGTGTTAACCAGGTAGAACTAAAAGTTTCAGGAACATGACTTAACAATCCAGAGCGCTCTATAACCCCCCCTAAGGCAAAAGAAAGCCCCATTAACAATAGTAAAGCACCAATATGTACACTGGACTCGGACGAAGCCATTCTGATGGTGTATTCAAATTTATGCCCCTGTTGTTCAGAATCAGCAACTAAAACCATTTTAACAGAAAACTTTTCGTAAATAATCAAACCAAGAATAATCACAGGCAAAACAACTGGGGCAGAAAATTCATCCATCGTGACATTCAATAAAAAGAAATAACTTAACAATACGGCAACTACAATTAAACCATAAGGTAACAAAGGGAGCAGTGCTTGCAAAAAAGGTCTAAATGCTTCCTTCGCAGGCGCTATATGCATTTTTTCTCGCTTAGTCAGCCAGGCATAAACAAAGAACACCGTGACAGTGGTCATAAAAGTTTTCAAGCCCCAACTAAACAACTGGTCAGTGACCACTTCTTTATTTAATGCTGCAATCAATACTACCAACAAACAAGGCCTTAATACTACCCCAGCACTTCCCGTCATTGCAGTTGCCGCCAAAGCCAACTGCCTGCGAGCTCCAGCACGACGTAATTCCTCATAAACAATGGTGCCCATGGCAATGATAATTATTCCCGAAGCCCCTGTATATGCGGTGGGAACAGCCATCACTATAATGGCAACAAAAGCCAGTAATTCAGGGGACATGCGCCATGGAATAAAAACTTTAAAAACCAGGTCGCCTAACTGGGTTCGTTTTAATAACATGCCAATCCAGATATACAGACCGATATTAAGAAACAGGCCCGCCTGATCAAATAACAAACTAAAAAATATTGCAGGTCCTGCCCAATGCCCTTCAATCAGAAAAAAATAGACCCCAACAAAAAAAGTCATAAATATATATAAGGGAATGGACAACATGGCATTTAGAATACTGCCTTCTGTTTGATAACTATCTTGAGGTTTAATCAGTTGAAAAATACTAACTGCCGTCAATACTGCAAACCCAATAATCAAAAAAAGATAAATTTCAGGGTGATCAACTACGGTTGCAGAGGCATAAATACTGTCTCTATAAAAGTAAGCAGATAATAGCATCGTGCCATTACCCAATAATTGAGCTAGTGTTGAAATATAATGGTCATGTTGTGTTAATACGGGTTTAAAAGCAATGTGATGCTGCTTTACAGTACAGGTAATTGCACAAATAAAAATCGTCAGCAACAATATCATCCGCTGTTTTTCTAGCGCCAACAAACTGATTTTGGCAACATGCGTTTCTATTGTTCGAAAAACAATAATTGAAGGCGTCACTCGAGCCTGATTTTGTTTTGCCAACTGATGTTTTTCAATACAGAGCAAACGGGAATTTTGTAATGATATAAAAGCCGCTTCACGGTCAAATGGCTCAGCATCAAACAGCCCTTCCAAATCACCTGGCTCATTTGCTTCAGCTGCAAGTTTTTCCAGCTCTAATTCTATATCTCGTTCGGGGTTACAAGCAGGAATGGGGATATCGGCTCTAAGGGTAAAATATTCATGCCAGATTAGTTCACCTATATTCAACAAACGAGTATGAATTTGTTCACTATTCCCTGCAATAATAACAATTAATAGCAGTAACAAAACTGGCAAAGTAGAAAGCCATTCCCGACAACTACGAAAGCTAATAACCCTTTTCAAAAGATGCTCACTACATTATGCATAGCATAAGGCTCGAATAACACAGCAATCACCTATTCTTTGTCTGCCGCGGTACATTCTGGTTGTTGTTTATCTTTTTTACACCGCAACATTCTCATTAGTTTCAACATTTTGGCATTATAAATCCCTTTATCACGAAGTTTTATCCGTGATTGTCTAAACACTTCCATATATCCTGATTTATCAACATCAGGAAGAGAAATCCACATTTTCTCAGGGATTTTTTTATCATACCTTTTAACTATTTCCATCGATTGGTCGAACTGCCCCAACACATATTCACGAGACTTTTGCCCATAGCCCTCAGGAAATTCTGACTGACGAATTAATAGCTGCATGGTGAGTTGCACCAAAGAAAATTGAATAACCCCACCATTGGGCTCTAGTCCTTTGTACAGTTCCATCGCCTCATAAACAATACCTGGACCATAGGTTATATCAACCGAACCATTATTAAATTTACTGAACATATTGGCAATTGAGGTACCCACAGGTGATGCACCAACAAAAGTCACCATTTCAACCTGAGCAGGATCAGAATCCAAAATAGCAATACGTTTACCTGCCAGTTCGCCCACGGTATCAATGTTACGGTCATTAACAAACATATATGCGGCGCCTCCTGGAAAAATACCAACAACCTCATAAGGGTCATTAATCATTAATTTTGACGCTTTTGCTGCACTAATGGTGGTGATCACTGATTTTAAATGTTCGTAACTGGGCATCGCACCAATCGCGTCCAGACTGCCACTAAAGGCATTAAATTGTCGCGCCCTAATACCAGTAAAACTGACCGCATCACAGAGTCCAGATTTAAAATCCTCAGCTGCAACGCGTTCACTGGTATAAGGTTTTAATTCCAGCTCTACTCCCCAGGCAAGGGCAGCCGTTTTATAATCCTTGATTTGAGCATAAGTCGGGCCATTTGCACCTAACAAATCAAATACACACATTGTTTTTGGTATAGCATGAGCAACATTTGCTATAAATAAAAATAACAATGCCCCTAGTATTCTAGCAAAGACTTTTTTGCTTAAAATCATCAGTAATCTTCCTCTATTTGCTCTTAATACAACTAAAAATGCTGCCGAGATAATAACTAATATCTGATTTATCTAACGCTAATTCATCAGTACTTCTAGTTATTTGATACTACTGCACACGTTTAAACCACTTATCTTCAGAGTATATCAATTATATCAACCGTGTCCACCGCGTTTTTTGTAGCTCCCCAAAACGTCCCCAAACCTCCAATAGGTGTACGAATCCCTGTTGCTTCAGTCCACATAACATCTGAAATTGCCGTTAACTGGATGGTAACCACCTTATCCAGAAACAAATATTCAGGGTTGGTAGATAAGCTACTTCGGGTCGTCACATTATCTTTTATAATAGCTTTAACCCGCTCACTATTGCCAAGACCAATATATATTTTTGCAGCAACAACCTGAACGATACGTACCCCCTGTTTTACCCCTGTTTTCACAGATTCATCCAAAACTTGCAATGGCTCTATACCTTCGGGTTTATTACCTGGAAAACTAACCCATATAGCCGCTTGAATGGCATCAGGCACTCCCCACCACCTATCATTATCCAGACAACTTGCCCCTCGCCCGACTTTAAGACTGATATCCAAAGGCACATTTGCACTGCCTTCTGATGCCAGGTCATTCAACACTGCTTGCAAGCCATCCATCAAACCAACCAGCCAATAAAACTCATCGTTCCAGTCACTAAATTTTGGACACTCTTTTCCCGGTGTTTCAGTATAGGCTAATTCAAGGTTACGATAGCCCTTTAACTGCCGTAGAGCAGCTTGATTAAGAAATCTCTTTTGTGAAATTCTGGCATCTTGTGCTTCTGTGACGTTTTTTGAATGTATTGCACGCAAGTACCTAAGCTCTTCTTCCCAAGCTTTAAATTCAGAACAACTGCCAGACAAGAAACCCAAAATCACCGACAATTTATAAGGCTCTGCATTGAGCTGAGAAAGACTGGGGACCAACAATGTCAGGGCTTCAGCCATAACACAGCCCATGGCAACATCATCCGTTTTCAATACATAAGGAACAGCATGGTCTTCTATAAAACTGACCAGTAACTTGCCTGAGTTATTGACTGCTAGCGTTATCGAGACTGAGATCAAAAACAACGTCATCAGCAACATTATTATCCAGCTCAATACGCTTGACTTTAACTTGCCTGCCATTACTCGACTCCTACTGAATGTTATTATTTTTTAAAAAAAAACCTTCACGCCTAAAAACGTTTTATGCTTATTAACAAGCCATTGGTAGAAGAAAAGTTAACGGCCAATTATCAAACCAATCGTCAAAAAGTCAGCGAAAAAAGAGGATGGACTTTTTATCCTTGATTTTACTTGCTTTGCTCAAGGCTAGAAGCTCTCCCACCCAAAAAACTGACTTTTATAAAATTGTAGTTAAGCAATGAAGAATCATTTATTCTTTATCTGTGGCTGTACACTCAAGCCGTTTAGGATCTTTTTTACATCGCACCAGGCGCATTACCTTGAGCATCCTGGCATCATAAATGCCTTTTTTCCGTAGCGAAACACGCATTTTCCGATACATTTCATGATAGCGACTCTGATCACTTTCCGAAATATTAATCCACCAATCATCGCCAATCCTATCTTCATAATTCTTTGCCAGCATCACCGCTTTATCGAATTGACTTAAGGTATATTTACGTGATTTTTTACCAAAATTTTCAGGAAATTTTTCCTTGCGAATCATAATTTGCAAAGTAAGTTGTGCCACTGGAAAACGAATAACCCCCCCACCGGGTTGTAGGCCTTTATACAGTTCCATCGCTTGATAAATTACAGCTGGCCCATAAGTGACATCAACTAGGCCATTATTAAATTTACTATACATTTCTGCTATTGAAGAACTCATTGATGGCGTACCAATCAGGCCTACCAGTTCAATTTGCGCAGGGTCACTTGCCATAACGGCAATACGAATACTTGATAAATCATTCTCTCCCGTAACATGCTCACTCAGCAAGGTTCGATCATTAACAAATAGATAGGCAGCCCCCATAGGAATAATCCCTACCACTTCATAAGAATCATTCATCAGCAATGGTGCTGCTTGTTCCGAACTGATACTACTAATAACGGTTTTTAAATACTCATAAGAGGGCAATGCTCCCATTGCATCCAGAGTAC
>Ga0209707_1000481_pt1 | contig 24216 bp, 14 predicted proteins | sample EN4Hudsemesocosm_FD_184630 | JGI IMG/M metagenome (GOLD analysis project Ga0209707, IMG submission 184630) | Methane-oxidizing microbial communities from mesocosms in the Hudson Canyon - EN4B Hudson Canyon (SPAdes) (version 2) | ecosystem: Environmental > Aquatic > Marine > Cold seeps | place... | reverse complement strand
GTATTCATAGCGCTGCAGATACCGAATACCAATGGCCTTGGTATCAAAAACTGGTAGGTAGGCACTTTATTATTCATCCTGAAATTCAAACGGCTAAACTTAAAGTAGAGAGTCGAATTTTCCCTGGAATCGAAACCCTACCAGATGAAATGTTATGGACCGACGAATGGTACCAATTTAGTGACGCCCAAACTGATAACTTGCACTACATTTTATCCGTGGATGAAAGCAGCTACAACCCTAATGCAGATTGGGGCAAAGTAAAAGGCCAAGGCATGGGTAACTTCCATCCCATCGCCTGGTATCAGCAATATGATGGAGGTCGTTCTTTTTATACTGCTTTAGGGCACTTAGCAGCGAACTATGAAAATAATCTTTTCTTATCTCACCTTTATGGCGGTATCTACTGGGCAGCGACGGGTAAAGGCTTAACAAACAACGCAAAGTAAATGACACGGAGGCTATCGATGAATAATTTATCAAGAAGGGATTTTATCACCAGCGTAAGCGCTTTTATGGCTAGTGCAATGTTACCAACATCCATCGAGACGGTGGCAGCAGCGCTTACTTTTAATGATGTACACAATACAAAAGGGCAGCCGAAAAGTTTTTCCCCTTTATTATGTTTGAATAAAAGTCAATTTGAGATTATCAACATTATCGTAGATATTATTATCCCTGACACCGATACCCCAGGAGCCAGTAAAGCTGGCGTGCCGAAATTTATCGACCACATGCTGGCGAATTTCATGCCTAAAAGTGAACGGCAAACTTTCATCAATGGCCTAAAAACATTGATGAATAATGCTTCAGATTTCGGTTATTTATCACCACAACATCAGTACCAATATATCGAGTCACTGGATAAAAACCGTCAAAAAAGTTCATTTTACCGAAAGCTAAAAGAGTTAACAGTACTCGGTTACTACACTTCTGAAATTGGTGCTAGTGAGGAATTAAAATACAACCCAGTACCCGGTCCCTACCGTGAAATTCCATTTAAGATACTTGGCCGTGCTTGGTCATAGGAGTAGAACAATGAATGATAAGTTTGATTTTGATGTTATCGTGGTTGGCTCCGGCATGTCAGGTGGATATGCCGCAAAAGAATTTTGTGAAAAAGGCTACAATACTCTGGTTTTAGACCGAGGTAAGCACTTACAACACGGTGATTATAAAACCGAGAGCTTAGCACCTTGGCAAATGGAATTTAGGGGTAAGGTACCCGAAGCCGAGCTAAACGAACAGTATTTCATTCAAAAGAAATGCTACGCCGTCTCTGACTATACTAAGCATCACTTTATTAACGATAAAGAAAACCCCTACCTGCAAGCAAAGCCATTTAATTGGATCAGAAGCTCCAGTATTGGCGGAAAGTCGGTGTTATGGGCGAGGCAGTCTTATCGCTGGTGTAAATTAGACTTTGAAGCCAACAAAAAAGACGGTCATGGCATCGATTGGCCAGTGCGTTATGATGATATCGAACCTTGGTATGACTATGTTGAACCTTTCATAGGCATTTCTGGCAGTATTGAAAATATTGCTGAATTACCTGATGGAAAATTTTTACCCCCCATAGTAATGAATGTTGTAGAACAAGAAATAAAAGCTAAAATTGAAAAACACTACCCTGAACGAAAACTAATTCCAGCAAGAGTCGCACATTTAACTGAGCCACAAAAAGTACATTTGGACCTTGGCCGTGGTCAATGTCAGGCACGAAGTGAATGTCAGCGCGGTTGCTCTTGGGGTGGCTATTATTCATCACTTTCGGGTGCATTACCTGCAGCAAATAAAACAGGTAATTTAACTCTAACCGCTAATGCCCAAGTACAGAAAGTTCTTTATGATCAAGCGAGCGGGAGAGCTAGTGGTGTCAGTTATGTTGATACCCTAACGGGTGAAGAAAAACAGCTAACGGCACGCATCATTTTCATCTGTGCATCCACTTTGGCTTCGGTGCAAATTTTACTGAATTCTACTTCCGCGCAATACCCCAACGGTATAGGGAATACCAGTGGTGTACTTGGCCATTATATTATGGACCACAATACCAGTTCGGGTGCTAGTGGCATAGCTCCGGGAAATTTAGACAGTTATTACCAAGGGCGTCGCCCCGGCGGAATTTATATACCACGCTTTAGAAACGTCACGCATCCACAGGGTGAATATTTACGCGGTTTTGGTTATCAAGGAGGCGCAGGGCGAACTAGTTGGCAAGGTGCTATGCACAAAGGCGGCATAGGTAAAGATTTTAAACATAGTATACGAACGCCTAGCCCTTGGTGGTTTTATATCGGTGGTTTTGGTGAAATGCTACCAGACATTAATAACAAAGTGTATTTGCATAAAAATAAAAAGGATCAATGGGGAATGCCTTTATTAGTTACCGAAGTCAGTTATAGCGAAAATACCGAGAAAATGAAGTTAGATATGATGAACAGCGCGGTAGACATGTTAAAAGCCGCCGGTTTAAAAAACGTTCAAGGATATAATAATCCAGCAACGCCTGGCGATGTCATACATGAAATGGGAGGTGCCTGTATGGGTAGAGATCCACAAACTTCCTATCTTAATAAATGGAATCAAAGCCATGAGGTCGCAAATTTATTTGTCAGTGATGGCGCAGCATTCCCTTCGGTATCCTGTGTAAACCCCTCGATTACATTTATGGCATTTACAGCCAGGGCGGTAGATTATGCCGATAAACAAATGAAAATTGGCGTTATTTAACAGAACCTATCGACTAAAGGTAATCCATCAACTTAAGGTAATAACCACAAGGCACTATTGGTTTGCAGCTGTTTAGTTTTCTCGCTCAATGATGGATTTTCAAGTTTAAAAACAAGGCGTTTCTCAATGTGAAGTTGAGTCATAAGCGATTCAGGTGCCCTTAAGTGATAAAATAAACGATCAAATTTACCATTATTGATGGCACGAGATAAACCAAGCTCTAAGCGACGGGCCAATGATGAGTTGTTTTTGTTAACAAAGAAATATAACGGCGCTGTGTATTGCAGCATTAAATGACTTTCCATCACCACTTTAGGATACTGTACCAGCTCTTTAGATATTTCCGTTAGTGCCCTTGGAAAATAATCAAATCGGTGCCTTGCTAACATTTCATAAAGAGACTTTCCTAGCGCATCAACAAGTGGGATATTATTAGCACGTAATATTTTAGTATCGGGCCAGTTAATACCCTGACCCGCTAACATTAGTTTCAGATCTGACAACTCGGTGATACCCCTAAATCGTTCTTGTTCGCCCTGACGGATGAGAAAAACCCGATAGCCCATCAACCCTTTCAACAATGGAATATATACCGCCTGTAATGTTTGTTCTCTTTCTTTTGAGGTCATTGTCCAAATGACATCTATATGCTGCGCAGCTCTCAGCATATTTATACTACGTTGCTGAACCATTGCAATGTCAACAGCAAGCAGTTGATAGGGGCCAAAATCATCTCGTGTTTCTTCTAAAGCCAATTTAAGTAAACTGGCATAATATTTTTCATTATCATTAAATAAGGCACTTTGGTTATAACGAACGATCAAGGGTTTATATTTTTGTTCAATAACGAGATTATTTTCATCAGCCATAATGACAAATGAGCTAGCAAACAAGAGCAAAATAATGACCTGAGCTATATATGGCAGAATATTTACAGTGCGAATTAGGAGTAACCAGAGTGACTTTTTATTATAGTTTAGCAGTAATTTATTGAACCGAAATATTATTACTAATTAAAGTAGCCACAATACTTGGATGATCTGAAGGATCAGCCTTTATTTTTTTTGCCTTACCGCTAAGTCCTTTGACAAATAGACAATCGATACCGGCATTTTTTAGTAAGGTCATGTTAGCTTTTTCTTTAACCAATGAAACCTCATTACCATCACATTGGCTGTTAAAGTCACCCAATAGTATTTGCGGGTATTGTTCGTTTTTATTGAGCTCTTCGATGGTTTCTTTTGCATTGGCTAGCCGAGTTTTGCTACTTTGATGATCCCAATGAACGTTAATGAGCAGATATTGAATAGTTGATTTTTCTATTACCGCAAACTCCCCCGTTCTGGTCGCATTAGGCCCATCAGATAAATCAAAACGACCGGACTCGATAAAGCTATTTCCCTGACAATGGTTGATGAAAATTTGAAATTTTCGTTGCCAACACTTACCCAATGATTTTTTTAAAGTTATCGCTCTTTGGTAATTGGTCGGTAACTTAGTCTCGAGTTGCCAATCGTCGACGCCTTCTTGAATGCCAAGGATATCGACACTATGTTGATTAATTAACTGAGCATAATCATCACTATGTTCAGGCATGGTTTTCCAGCCGTAGATGTTGAGTGACATTACTGTGATGGAATCGGCTAGCGGATCAGCATGTAGGCTTGGGGAAACAAAGAAACAAACCACTAATATTATTATTTTTTTCAACTGAATATCACCCTATTATCATTGAGCTACTTGTTAATATTTAATTTCATGAGATAAAAACCACTGATAAAGATCATCCCCGGAATATACTCGGGTCCAAGCATCATGTCCTTTATCTTCATGAACGGTAAAACGAACATTAGGGTGACCAAGTTGTTCTAATTCATTTAATCCCGCATAAAAATATTGGATATTCACAGCAGCATCTCTGCCGCCGGCAAATGCCCACACCGGTATTTGTTGCTCTGCTATAGGCGCCATTAAACTGGGATGCCCCCAACCAACAACAGGAGCAATAGCGGCAAATCGTTGTGGGTATTTACTGGCCAAATACCAAGTGCCGAAACCGCCATAACTTAATCCAGAAAGGTAGGTTTTATTAGCATCAACTTGGTATTTATTTTGAACATTAGTTAACATGTTGATTAAATCTTTTTCTACCACTTCCCACCCTTTAGGCAATAGTGGCACAACATCGCTCATATCAATTAATGATGGATTTCTTTGAATATTCTCTTGGGTTTGAAATGCCGCACTTCGCGCTGGAACACCTTCAATCAGTCGCTTAGGTATATTTTCCTTTGACCTATTATTAATATAACTCAGGCCTTTTTTATCAAAGTCGAACATATGAAGTTGTGGTGAAATAATAATAAAGGGTAAGTCTTTTTTCTGGATCCAAGCCTCATATACTGGACCTTGCATCAAAACAAAATCTAATTCGTCTAGGCCATTTCCTCGCTCACCATTACCATGTAAAAATAACATCACTGGCCATTTCTTATCAGAGTTAACGTCATAACCGGAGGGTAAATATACAAAATATTCACGTTGACTTTGATCAACAGTGCTTTGGTAAGACTCTCTTAACAGTTGCGACTCAGCGCTTTTATTGTTTGCATTTTTCACAACTTTAATTGAACAAGCACTTATCAAAAGATTAATCGCAAGTAGACAAAATAGTACTTTTCTCATCATTCACCACGCCTATTATTTATTAGCTTTGATGTTGGTATAGGGATCAGCCAAAGGTTATTTTTAACATCAATCTCACCGTTCATTTGCTCAATAACCACTTTATCAATTACCTTGATAGCGCGTTGTGCCATCATGCTAAAAGTATCTTCACCTAATTGGTCAGGGATATGATCTGGGAAGTTTCTTCGAGTTCGGTGAATCCAATAAGTTTGCGAAAGCTTAACTTGTCCAAAGACTTGTCCAAATACCTTTTCAACACCAACTTTGCCAATCATAAAACCTAATAAACCGCCCCACGTCGCTGTTGGATTATCTGAATCCCAACCAGCCAAGGTGCCTATTTGAATAGTGCGAACAATGTCTCCTTGACCATAAAATAAACTCACTAAACTGGCAGAAAAATTAATCCCTGCTTCAAAGGGGTCATGATAAATATAGCCATCTGAGTTATTGACTTGATAGCGCTGGTAAACTTCATCACGGGTCTTTTCCCAATCATTCTTATCTGGATTTTGTTGATACGAATTTTTAATAAAATCATACATTTTGGCTGGATAAGAATCTTTAGGCAGAATTTTACTTGCTTGCTCAGCTAACCACCATGTTTGCTCTTTCATGGTTAAATTGTGATCGACAGACGAAGCATAAGAATGCATAGCGACATAAAACTCTGAAATCCACTGCGCATCATATTTTGCCGATACCCTAATAGGCAATGCTGATATTTTCAGAGCAACATCAACACGTGACGGTGCGAACAAGCCAAATATTTCCGTGGTTAACTGAGCATCTATCATCATATACTTGGCATTATTTTCCGGCTCACTCGTTAACGGAGGTAACATGCCTTGTGCCATTAGTATTCTAGCTTGTTGATTAGACTCCCATAAAAAATTTTCTTGAACGCCTTTAGAGTCGATAAATTTTTTAAAAAGCGGCGCATCTTCTTCAGAATAGGTATGTTTTAACCAGCCAACTTGTATTTGCTCTGAGCTCAACAGACTTGTTTGGTTTACTTCATGTAAATACTGATACATGTATTCAATATCGGTATCATCATCTGCGCCCCAAGGCTGGCCCTTTTCGACAAAGAAAAAATCAATGGTATCACTGTGAGGAACTCCTTCCCCCCAAACAGCGGGCAAGTCTTTACTACCCCAATCTTCATCGGTATAAAATGGCATGGTTGCTGGCGTACCCACTTTGTCCATTTCAGTCACTAGGCCAGTCCAATTTGCGATGCTCTGTCCTAACCAAAAGCCGTGTAACTTAGTTTGATAGTCAGTTCTTGAAACAGCGATATAATCAATATTTTCAGTAAGACTCGCAACTTTGGGTATAGCTAAATCCTCAGCAGTTTGTTGCTGAACATTTTCACCACATGCTGATAGAAAAGTAAATATGACAAAATACAAAAACAACTTTGTTAACTTCATCTATTATCTCCAGTTAAATTTGCACTGACCATTTACTCTTAGATTCAGATATTAATCATTTTCAGCAACTAAAATATCTTTTTCTGGTCCCCAAGTACTGCTAGAACGGTCATAAGTACCAAATGAGCCGCCGTCATCCCAGAAACTTCCGGCAATTCCAAATTCTTTAGCCAAACTTACATGATGGGCTAAATAGGCTAAACGTTCTGTTAAATCACAAACATTTTCAGGCTGAGTAAAGTCAAACTTTGCCGCACCAAATTCATTGACCATAACGGGTATTTGATTAACTACCGACCAATCACTTGCTCGTTGATAAATTAGACGAAGCTTAGATTTATCATCATTAGTCCCCCAACTTTTCTGACATTGGCCAGCAAAGTCCCAAGGGTCGTAACTGTGAAAATTACCAATAAGGAATTTATCCTGAACATCTGGAATTTCAGTCTCTAACAAAGAGTCAATAGGGGTAAAACCATGGCCCGAAAAAACAGCTAATCGGTTAGGACTTTCATTTCGGATAATTGAAAGTAGTCGCTTGTTTACTTCGTTCACTTCTTCACCCGTCATACCGTTAGGCTCATTAAGTAATTCAAACATTAACTTCGCTGGTTTTGCTTTAAAGTGAGCAGCAATTTTCATCCAAATGCTATCTAAACGATTTTTGTTTTTTTGAACTTGGTAATTTTCTTTTAACCAAGATTCATGGTGTGCATTGAGAATAACATAGAGTCCTTGTGCTAATGCCCAATCAACAACCTCTTCTACCCTTGTTAAAAACACACTATCTATTTCATAGGGTGCTTCTAGCCCAGTATGTTCATGCCAAGTAACAGGAATTCGAATATGATTAAAACCCGCTTCTTTAAAAGCAATAATATACGACTCTTTAGCTGGTAATGCCCAATCACCTTCATTAGGCGCATCAAAAGTATTGCCTAAATTTATGCCTATAGCCATTTCGGCGATAGCTTGCTGGGGGGTAATCTCATCAGTCAAACTATATGGAATGGTTATAGGTAACGTTATTTGTTCAACAACGGGCAAAGGTTGTTCAGAAGTTACGGTTGAATTGCCCTCAGACGAGCCTCCACTTCCGCAACTCGCCAGTAGATAAATCACAAAACTTAATATTAATAATTTAATAACGGTTACTTTATGAGTTAGCGTAGGTTTAATTTTCATTGATAAGTAAATTCTGTTGTTAAACGGATATCGTTCAACGACGAACCTAACATGACTTCAAAACGTCCGCTTTCTGCCTTCCAATTATTTGTCGTTATATCCCAAAATGATAAATCACGTTTATTAAGTGAAATACTGATCTGTTTACTTTCACCGGGTGCTAAATAAACCTTATCGAAACCTTTCAGCTCTTTTACTGGTCGTTCAACACTTGACTCAATGTCATGTAAATATAGCTGAACCACTTCTGCGCCAGCAACATCACCTATATTTTTAACCATTGCCGTAACAATAACGCCTTCATCGTCAGAAATACTTGTTGAAGATAAACCAATATCAGTTAAGGCAAAGTTGGTATAGGAAAGGCCATGACCAAAAGTAAAGGTAGGTTTAATGTTTTGCTGTTCAAACCAGCGGTAACCAATAAACACGCCTTCTGTGTATAAGCTTTCCTTGGCGTTATAATCGTTCAAGGCAATTGGCGCTGTATCTTCAAGACGAGCTGGTAAGGTAATTGGCATTTTACCACTTGGGTTTACATCACCGGTTAAAATATCAGCAAAGGCATTTCCGGCTTCCATACCGCTATACCAACCCCAAACAATAGCATTTGCTTGTTCAGACCAAGGCATTTCAACTGCGGAGCCAGCAACAAGAAAGACCACGGTTTTCTCGTTAGCGGCGATTAGTTTGCTAATAATTTCATCTTGCGAGTTAGGTAGCTTCATATCAGGGCGATCAATTGATTCTCTGTCATCACCATGGCTCAAACCGCCAAAATAAATAACCGCATCAGCTTGTTTAGCAGCGGCAATATAATCAACTTCACTACTAAACAATTCACCTGGTGCATTCCAACCTAAAGTGAACTGTTCACTACCATCATATTGAATTTCAAAAAAGTAACTCTCACCTGCGGTTAATTCAACTTCATGTGTTAATTCGTTAACAGTGCTTTTGGCTTCAGCAGTTAATTGATGAGTTATAACAACCTTATTATTTATCTTTAATTGAAAGCCCCCTTGTGTTTCAACATTTAATTGATGCAAACCTGTCGTTAATGGTTTGATCTTTGCGCTCATGGTAATGTGCTGAGCGTGCGTTGGATCATTGGCTTTAAATTTTGAATCAACTATCCATGATTCTTCAGTTAAATTCTGTCGATTTTGCTCAGAAAAATACGAGACATTCCATGCTGGTGTACCCGTCCAATGACGACTCTCAACGTAATCGCTAGCGATAGCGGCTAATTCGCTACTACGCGCTCTCATCACGGTAATGTTGACATCATCACCAAATTTAGCTTTTAAGCCTTCTAATGGAGTCACTTCATATAAAGACTTTACTTCTGAAGAACCACCGCCTGTGCCATGTTTTTTATCTGCATTAGGACCAAGTACCAGTATATTTTTCACTTTATTTTTATCTAATGGCAGTACTGGTGTAGAGCCAACATTGTCATTTTTAAGTAATACCACGCCTTCAGTTGCTATTTTGCGCGCAGCCGCTTGATGTGCTTTAGTATTTCGTGCGCCTGGTAGACGATTTTCATCATACATACCTATACTATGCTGCACTCTTAATATACGTCTGGCCTTTTCATCAGCAACAGATTCTGGAATTTTTCCTGCTTCGATCATTTCTAGAAAAGGCTTAGCTAAAAAGTAGTCCTGATAATCATCAACTTTAGTACCCATCTCTAAATCTAAACCATTTACCGCAGCGTCATAGGTATTAATATCAACATGCCAGTCGGTGAGAAGTACCCCTTTAAATCCCCATTCGCCTTTTAATATATCCATAACCAAATGTTTACTTTGATTAGCGTTTGTGCCGTAATATTCATTATATGAACCCATCATGCCGAGCACATTAGCTTCTTTAACCGCCGCTTCAAAGGCAGGTAGATACACTTCCCTTAAGGTGCGTTCATCGGGTTTGGCATTCACCCCTGTTCGGTTCAACTCTTGCGTATTTAGTGCATAATGTTTAACTGTCGCGGCCACATCATTGGCTTGAATCGCTTTAATTTGCGGCACAACTAATTTTGCAGCTAAAATAGGGTCTTCCCCCATATACTCAAAGTTTCTGCCGTATAAAGGTAAGCGTGCTAAATTTACCCCAGGACCTAATATAAAATCTTTTTTTCGATCCCTTGCTTCAGCCCCTAATACTTGCCCGTGTAAACTAGCAATTTCTGGATCCCAACTAGCCGCAACTGAAGTAAGGTGTGGTAAATAAGTTGAATGATCATCACTCCAGCCCGCCGATGCCCATGTATGACGCTCTATTTGATGGCGTACACCATGGGGGCCGTCTGACAACCACATTTCAGGAATACCAACACGTTCAATAGCATTTACATGAAATTTACCACTGGCATGAGCCAAAGATACTTTTTCTGCTAAAGTCATTTTTGCTAGTAACGTTTCAACATCTTGTTCTACTGTCGCTAAACGATCCTCAGATTGAACTAGATCTTGCTTGGTAATATTGGCTTTTTGTTCTTTATCACAGCCACTAAGGCCGATACTCAGACCCGAACTCAGTACAAGTACTGTTGAAATGCGAGAAATGCTTTTTAACCTAGCTTTGATCACTAAAATTTTCATTAACTAACCTTTTTCATTTTATCTTGTTATTACTATTTTTAGGTAAAGATGTATTGGCAACAAAATGCTATATACCCTGTTACGCCTGACAATTTCTGGCAATGAAGTCTTTTTGCATTGGCATGGTCTCTACTGATTTTTGAATAACACCATGGATATGCTGTAATCGGCGAGCAACTTCATCTTCAGGTAAAGCATCAACAAGAGGGTGGTAGCCTTTAGGGCTTAGTCCTTGTCCATGCATAACGGCGAGCCAAGATGTTTCATTGAAAAGTTCAGTATCTTGACGATAAATACGACCATTTGCTTGATATAAATCCATTTTAGCCTGCAGGCGATCAGAGACTTTCATCTCCTGACAATAACGCCAGAACTCTGAATCGTCTCGATCTGTTGCTTTGTAATGTAAAACGATGAAGTCTCGGATATGCTCTAGTTCAGTTGTCGCCTGCGCATTATAAGTATCGATGTCAATTTGATCGAAGCCTTGATGAGGAAATAGCCCCATAAATTTGGCAATCGCCGACTGAATAAGATGCAAACCAGTAGATTCTAGTGGTTCAACAAAGCCTGCGGAAAGACCAATGGCAATACAGTTTTTGTTCCAACCTCGCTTACGGACGCCTGTTTTCCAGCGCAAGAAATTAGGCTTACCAATGGGCTCACCTTCCATTTGCTCGGTTAATATTTTTACTGCTTCTTCATCACTGACAAATTTACTTGGATATACATAGCCATTGCCAACTCTATGCTGAAGCGGTATTCGCCAGATCCACCCAGCTTTTTGTGCCTTGGCTTGAGTAAAGGGATACAAAACATCTTTTTCTTTAGCCATACAAGGCATAGCAACGGCACTATCACAAGGCAAAACATCACTCCAATCAATAAAGCCTGTTTTCATCGCGCCTTCTATTAACAAGGCCTTAAAGCCTGTACAGTCAACGAACAAGTCCGCTTCAACTCGCTCACCACTTTCTAGTAACAAGCTGTCAATAAAGCCGTCACTGTTCCTCAATACAACGTCAACCACTTTACCTTCAGTTCTATTAACGCCGCGCTCAACGGCATAATCTCGTAGGTAATCTGCATAAAGGGTCGCATCAAAATGAAAAGCATAATTAATTTGAGATAAAGGAGAGTTACCCATATTCTGTGGGCGCATAAACTTACCCTGCCGTGCAGCTACCGCTGCTAAAGAGTATTCTTCGAGATCGGGGGTTTTACCCTGCTGATGCATTTTCAGCCAATAGTGATGAAATTGAATAGCATCCATATTGGTACCATGATCGCCAAAGGGATGCATATAACCGCCGCCCTTTTTAGTCCAATCAATAAATTCGATACCTAATTTAAAGCTACCTTGGGTTTTTTTAACAAAATCATTTTCATCAATGCCAAGAATTTTATTAAAAAGAGAGATTTGTGGGATGGTCGCCTCTCCCACTGACACAGTTCCAATTTGGTCTGATTCAATTAAGCGAATATCACAATAATTCTTACCCAAAACTTTGGCTAACGTCGCTGCTGTCATCCAACCCGCAGTGCCGCCACCTACAATAACAATCCTGCTAATTTTCTTTTGCTGTGCTGCTTGTTCTTGCTTCATAGCTATCTCCGATAAAAATTGCCGCCACTAGTATTCAGATGAATAATAATGGCGGCGATGGGGGTGATAAGTGTCGATGTCATCATTTCCCAAAACTGTGAAGGGAAGGAAACTTATGTTAGCTCCCCCTTATTCTGTGCTCTTTGTTAAATCCTTTAGAAAGTAGCACGTACAACTAAGCTATAACGACGGTCATTGGTAAACCAAGATCGTGTTTTCTTATCACCTTCTTGATTAATCTGCATCAAGGTCTCAGTGACATTATTATTAAGGTTGGTTCCTTGAATACCTACTTTCCAATTCTCATTTACATCCCAAAATAATGAAGCATCTAACTGTCCATTTGCTTCGTTATATATCGGCAATGTAGTAATTACATCACGAGTAGTGAGTAAGTACTCTGAACGCCAGTTATAGGCAATACGACCTGAGAAGCCATATTTTTCATATAAAAGCGCAGCGTTAGCATTTTGTTCAGATAACCCTTCAAGAGGTAAATCTTCAAAAGCAAAATCGCCTGCCGACGTGCTATCAGATCCTGAATCTCGTAATCCAGCATTTGGAGAGCCATCTTCATTGATATGGGTATAATTAAGTTGTACCCCTAAACCAGAAAATGCACCCGGTAAGGTGTCAAAGAACTGTTGGTAAGCTACTTCAAAGCCGCCAATAGTTCCTTTATCCCCATTGGTCGCTCCTGCCACCTCAACTTGCTGAGTTGAACCATTATTGGTGTAATCACGAATGGTGACACCATTGATAAAGTAGTTACTCAAATCTTTATAAAATAAGGTAGCGGTTAATGAGCCTGCTTCAGCAAAATACCATTCTAGAGATAAATCATAGTTATACGATTCCATCGGTTTTAAATAAGGGTTACCAGACGAGGCTGTATAGCGATCATAAGCAGCGGAAACAGGAATGGGTTCTTCTCCAGGAGGAACATCTGGATCAAATTCAACCACCATATCTTGCCCGCCAATACCAACATAATTACGCAAATTTCCTAATGAGGGTAAGGCTATTGCTTCAGAGAAGGCGAATCTCAGCAATAATTCATCAGTCAAATTAAGTTTGAAATTCACACTCGGTAATACATTAGTATATTCACTTGATGCAACCATTGATTCAGAAGCAGCATTACCAAAGGCCGCTTGATCAGCAACAAGTACATTACCAATATCTGTTGGGTCATCAGGATCATTGGGCAAATCATCCGGGTAATTAACAAAACCAGCCGTATCATTTTCCAGTTTGACATAACGAAAACCAACATTAGCGCTATAATCCATGCCGCTAAAATCACCTTCAAAATTAAACTTCAGGTAAACAGCCGTGCTAGTTTCTTTTGTTTCATTAATTTCATTGGGAATAAAGTGACCTGTAGCATCGCCGCGATCAGCAAGTGGATTCCAACCCCAGTCCACAGCTTTAGCATCTGCTAGTGCACCATTGAGATTGGCATAATCTTTTACCATATCAACTGATGGGAAAATAAAACTATTGCCACCTTCCATCGACAACATGCCACCACGGGCAAAATTATCAAAGCTGACTTCATTATAAGGAACGCCAACATCAGAGTACCAAACATTTCCGCCAGCCCAAGCTTCAGATAATACTCCCCAATTATAAGTAGATTGACGGGTAGTTTGGTCACGATCAGAATATCGCACGCCAAATTCAACCGACTTTACTATGCTTTCATCAAAGGTATATTCAGCATCCAATCGGGTAGAAAATTCTTCACCTTCATTTTCCGAAACATGATCCATCGCACTTCTCCAAAAGTGTTTGCTTGGATCAGTAAATGGATTAGATGGAGTATAATCAGCTTGTCCATCATAGCCGGGGTGGTAAAGGCTGATATCTGGCACACCACTACCACTAAGGTCCATTCCTACAACGGCACGGGTTGCGCCCATAACAGAAACATCTTCAATTTCCATCGTTGAATCAACGTATTGCACATCAAAATTAAATGACCAAGTATCGTTAGGTGTGTATTTCGCATTAAAGCTATAGTCATTTACAATTGACTCTTCATCTCTGGCACGAGTTTGCATAGTGTGTTGCATGCCGTAACGTTGAGGAGAACCATCACCACGCCAGCCAGCTTCAGATGTAATAACACCACTTTCAAAGTAGCCATTATCATCAAATTCAAATTCTGTTCCATCAACAGGCAACATATTTGAATGTGAATCACCATCGTCCATTTCCATTACGCTTTCGTTCCAAGCAAGACCTGCTTTAGAACGAATATATTCACCAGTTAACAGCAAGGTTTTGTCAGAGCTTTCCCACTGTAATGAACTGGCAAAACCTTCACGCTCTCTATCATCTAATTTTTTACTTAATCGCGTTGAGCGAGGAACATATTTAGACTCATCCCAGTTTTGCTGTTCATATAAACCCACTTGAACACCATTAGATTCAACTTTAATTTCGGAGTTTGAATAATTAACTAAAAAACCAAGTCGTCCTGAATCTAGCTGCCAAATATCACTATATAACGCTGAAAATGTTGGTGAGGTTTCTTCTCTTAAATCGGTATAAGTAGCATCGGCAGAAAAAGCAAATACTCGGCCATCGGAGTCAAAAGCTTTACGGGTATTTAAATTCACCGTACCGGCAATCCCACCTTCAATCATATCTGCGGTTTGGTTTTTATAGATTTCCACTGAGCCCATAAGTTCAGGCGATACATCTTCAAAACTTAAGCCACGACCTGAGTCAGCTGAGAAAGTATCCCTATTATTAAACTCACTGCGTACATGGGTTAAACCACGAACAACAACGCCACCACCTTCAACACCAAAGTGATCGGGATCATCCGCGGCAGCAAATCGTTCAATGGCAACACCTGGCATGCGAGAAATGGCCTCTAAAACACTTCTGTCAGGCATAGAGCCCATATCAGCAGCAGAAATTGCATCCATAACGGTATCTGCATTCAATTTCATGTTTTGTGCTGAGATTAAATTGCCACGTTGTCCCTTGATTTCGATAACTTCAACTTCGTCTTCAGCCTTAACTTCCTTTTTGCTAGCCTCTTCTGCAAAGGCCGACACTGAGCTTAAACCCAATACTGCCGAGGCAATTAGCGAATACTTAAATGCTTTATTTTGTTTGAGCATTTTTTTATCTTTATTGTTCTTCATCTAACTTTTCCCCTTAGATAGTTCACCCCGAATAGTTACAATTATCAGGGATGAATTCTGTTATTTTTGTAATGGCTTTGCAGCCATGTTCGAAGTTATCAAGCAAAGGGGGATCTTTCGTCTTTTGTTGTAACAAAGCTCAAAGTTGAACGTTCAACTTTATTCATACGTCTATTTAAACGAACAAGTAATTTTAAGTCACTATAATCTATAGGTTTTATATATATTCGTCTGTTTGTTAATTTTTATAAAATTTACTGAACTTGAAAATATCAGGGGGAAATCAGCACTAGTTAGCTAGCGTTAATCTTTGAAAAACATCGGCGGTGATATAACCTAAATTCTTATTGCCGTTCACTGCTTTAATATCGGTTGAGCCGATAAAATGTTCACGCTCTTTACTACCATCATTGTCACAATAAGCCAGCATAAACCCGAGTTTTTTACCTAAAGATAAAGCCACAGAATTTTGACCTTCAGCGCCAAAACTAAAACTATCATCATATACCCGTAATGCCACTTCCCAAATTACCTTATTAGGTGCAGATTCACTGCGTCGCCAGTAACTTGTGAGGTGATCATTGAGCAAGACAAAATTATCTGAGCCATCGGCATTTTTTTCGCCAATATCTACCGCTTGATTATCTAAAGCAACATGATAAGCAAAAGCATTATAGCTAAATTGATGGTTACCACCGGAAGCGTCTTCATCAATAAAAATCTCTAAACAATCATCGTCCCAATATAAGTGCTTAGGGTCGGCATGTTGATCAAATAAAACATCATCAGTAATTTCAACCAACAGATATAACTGCTGCTCATCCCAAATGATTTTAAAGCGACCAGTAAAATCCTCTGCACTTGGCATGCTGCCCAAGATTAATTGATCAATGGGCTGCCAAATTGGTGATTGCCAGCTTTTCTCATTAGCAATACCGTCAATAGTGATAACACCTTTTGACTTTTTGGCCTCTAGCGCAAAAGCATTTCCACAAGGCAATGCTATATACATAGCAATACAAAAACCAACACTAAATTTTTTCAAAACCTATCCTTTTAAGCTCATGGCGAGCAATAGTAAAAACTTGCTGAACAATAGTAAATAAACTGTTATTTACATCGATTAAACTAATATCCGTCTCTGAATTTAATGGCGACTCCATCGCTTCAAACTGACTACCAAGCAAGTCGGGTGAAAAGAAATGACTTTTCCGCTGCAGCAACCTATCCATTAAGGTTTTATTATCACCATCAAGGTAAAAAAAATGACAAATAAAAGGTGTCTTTCTTAAGTTATTACGATGCAACATTTTTAAACCAGAAAAAGCGAGCACAACATTTTTTTGATCTTCATGTAGATCATAAAGCTTGTTTACAATGGCCTGAACCCAAGGTTTTCTCATGTCATCGTTCAGAGGTTTATTGTCCGCCATCTGATCTTTGGCTTGTTGGCTATGAAAATCGTCAGCTTCAACAAAGGTAAAATTAAGTTCATCAGCGAGGGATTGACCAATGCTAGATTTTCCTGAGCCACTCACGCCCATGACAATAAACAAATGCAGCAGCTCACCTTTTTCAAAACTTTTTTCATCGCTTTTATCATAATTCTTCGAACTATTACTCATCAAAAGGTACTCGTACTTTCAGTTGATAAACCCGTTCACTTATTAAGCCTTCAAGTTGGTTATTTTTGATATGCCGATTATCTAATATTGTTTCTTGAGTTAAAATTTCAGCCGATTTTTCAATTGTAAAGTTGATAATTGTTTTTCTAAAAATACGCTGGCCTGAAATTTTAGTTAATTCTTTAGGTAATTTTGGTAATATATGCAAAACACCATTGCCACCTTTTAAGCCGCATAGCTCTTCAACCAAACATCGATATAACCAAGCAATAGTACCGGTATTAAATAAATGGCTGGAACGACCAGCATGTTGAGGAAATTGATGATAAGCCCCTCGATAATAATTGGGTATATAGAGTGGTAACTGCCCAGTTATTGCCGAGTTTTCAAATGACGGCAACATCTTTTTAATGACATCAAAAGCCGCATCGGCTTGATTGACTTGGTATAAGCTGTAGGCATAAAAAATCGCGGCATGGTTATAAACCGAACCATTTTCAGAAACGCCAGGATATTTTTGCGTGATCCTACCAATATCTTCGACCATTTCAGTATAACTAGGTGCTAGCATCATCACGCCTTGTGGCGTCATTAATTGTTGATTAATTGCCTCAACCATCTTGGTTTGCTGTTCAGAACTTGCCGCGCCACTAAGTAATGCCCAACTTTGCGGGTTTAGGTAAATTTTGCCTTGATGGTCTTGCTCGACACCAAAAACTCTGCCTTCATCGGTAATGCCACGAGCAAACCAATCTCCACAATACAAATGTTTATTTACCGCTTTATTAATGGCTTTTGCAGCAAAACGATATTCCTCTAATCGGCTTTTAGTCACTTTAAATTGATATTGCTCACACAAGTCACACCATGAATTAATCGCATAAGCTGTTGCTAAAGATAACCAAGAAGATACTCCCTTGCCTTTATAACCGACCATATTCATAGGATCACACCAGTCACCTTGTTCGATAAAGCTCAAACCTCTATGATCTGTGGCTGTTAATAACCAATCGAGTGCTAGTTCAATATGGGCTAAGAATGTCTGAGTCTGAGCTGAGTCAATAAAGGCTATTTGTTGGTTGAGTAATTGGCTATCACCCGTTTCATTAAGGTAAGTGGTTAAACAAATAGGCAGCCAAACACAATGATCGGCATGAGGAATTTGATTGATGTATTTAAGTTCGGCTTGCTGGTGCAGCAAAATTCCATCAGGCATAGCACCGTTTTTATGCTGCTGAGACAAAGCAGTAATAAAGGCTTGTCGTGTAATCTCGGGATTAATAAAAGACATACCCATGTTATCTTGAACATAGTTTCGTGTTTGTGGATCAGTACTTAAGCGGTTAACGTCGCCATGATAAAACATCTGTCTGGGCAACCAATGATTAACAAAATCATCAAAAGAGACATCATCAGTATCAAGAGTTAAACAGCCATTACCCTGAGCAATATAATCATCATATTCTTGCTGAGCTTGTTTAATTTGTTCACTGCCAAAATATTTTTCTTTAATTTGCTCTATCTCAGCTTCATCTTTTGCAGGGCCAAATAAAAAGTTAATGGTGGCTTTTTCTTGTTCAACTAACGTTTTTCTATATTGAAGTACGGCAACAGGCGTTTCGTAACAAGCTTCAGTATTTGATAATTGCTCACTTTTTAATGCATCAGGGTGATGTAAACCGCCCTCACCCTCAAAGACTTTTTGATTGGCATGCCATGATGTAGGCAACTTATCGGCAATGAAAAATGTTTTATCTTTTAACGCCTTATTTTTAAAGTATTGCTCTACTTTTTGATATGGCGTAATAGCACTGGCAACAATACCATTTAACGCTTTATTAAAATTAGCTGATTGATTCATCCATGACATATAACCAATGGTAAAATAAGGATAAATGCTAATATTCCGCTCTGAATCTGTTAAGTTTTTGATTGAAAACCGCCATCGTTCTACTACATGCTCAGTGGCTAAACTAACGTTAATCGATATTTCAAGATTTAGGTGTTCAATCGACCATGAAATTTCACTACCTTTGACCTCAAAACTAAATTTATCTAATTTTTTCCGCATCGGCTCAAAAGGCAGAGAAAATTGCTGTTGAGTATCTTCATCTTTTATATAAAAAAATCGTCCAGGCGAGTGAGTAAAATAATCTTGCTCCGGCTGAATAAAAGTTTTCGCTTCAATATTAGCCGCATATGAATACTTACTTGGCTCTGGCTGCATAAACTGTGAACTGACATACCCACGGCAATTAACATAAAGCATCATATGTTTGTTCCACAAAAAGCTAGCTGCTTGTGGCAAACTTGTCGGGCTGTCGAGCTTAATAATAGATTGATTACTTCCTTCTAACATTGACATATTAAGCCATCACCTCATCAACGTCGGTTTGCTCATTTTTTCTTTGTTCTAACTCATTTTGTACGCTTGATAGTTTTTCATCACTCAAAGGATAAAGCCAGATAAGTGGCACAGCAATCGCAGCAAAAATAGCAGGAATAAGTGTCATTAGCAGCACAATACCTTGCTCAGAAGCACCACTTTGCGCCTGATTAGCGACATATCCTAATGATGCGAGTAACCAGCCAATCATAGCCCCAGCAAATGCACCACCTAATTTTTGAGCAAAGGCGGCGGCAGAAAATATCATCGCAGTTGCTCTTCTACCGGTGCGCCACTCTGAATAATCAGCACTGTCTGCATACATAGAAAATACCAATGGAGATTTAGGTCCAAGGGCTAAACCAATGAGAATTTGTAAAAGAAACATTAGGGCAATATTCTGTGCAGGGACGAAATAAAAAGCAACTGACAACACGGTAACCACTGCCATCAGTATCATTAACAAACGTTTTTTGTCGATAAATTTAGTAAGTAAAGGGGTAGAAGCTGCGCCGATGGCTAGAGCAATCATATAGGCCATGGCAAAACTGCCAATAAGATCAGGGCGCTCGACATAATATTTAAAATAGAATGTGCCAGTACTGCCTCGTAATGAAATGGTCATCATTATAATCAGCGCTAAAACAAACAAGACTTTCCAAGGTTTGTTTTGTGTTAAGTCTTTAATATCTTGTAAAACAGGTGTTTTTTGATGGGCTGGTGGTGAAACTCGCTCTTTTGTCGAGAGAAAGGTAAAAGTAAATAACACCGCTGCTACAACACCATATACCGCCATCGTATACTGCCAGCCTAGTGCTTCATTGCCTTGTCCTAAGTATTCAACCAACTCTGGCGTTAGATAAGCAACTAAACTTCCGCCAGAAAATGCGCCAATAAATCTAAAGCTTGTTAACGTTGTTCTTTGTTGAGTATCACTGGTGATCACGCCTAGTAATGCACCATAAGGCACATTAATAAAAGTATAAGCGAGCATCATAAAAATGTAAGTACCATAAGCCCAGAGTAATTTATTACCCTCACTGACATCTGGCACTGTAAAGGTTAGAACCCCTGCGGCAGCAATGGGAATTATGCCCCATAATAGATAGGGTCTAAACTTCCCAAACTTAGTTTTAGTGCGATCCGCTAATGCGCCCATTAAGGGATCAGAAAATGCATCGATCAGGCGAGTCACCAACATCATAGTACCAACAGCAGCAGCTGATAGACCAAATACATCGGTGTAAAATATAAAGAGAAAGACATCAAAAACTCGCCAATAGAAATTTGATGCTACATCACCGCAGGCATATCCCAGCTTTTCACTTAAATTTAATTGATGTCGGCTGTTTATTTTTGTCATTATTTCGTCCAATTTACGATTAAAAAAAAACCACATCCTTGTGGAAAGCCACCTAACATGACACCACATATTATTGAGCTGCTTGTCTTAAAAACACAAACATGTAAGCGCTTACAAATTATCTTGTTTTTAAAAATATTACAACTACCAATATTTAACAAACCATCAAACACTTAACTAACAACTTGTTTTTAATCGATTAAATCAATAAAAACAGTTTTAATTTAATCTTTAAATAATTCTGAGTTAGCCAAAACACAAACAAATTTTAAAATTAAATAAAAATAATTATTGACCTAGTTTTCTTATTACACTAACTTACATGTAAGCGCTTACATGTTAAACAATTTGCATTAAGTGTATTTTTTTGTATTATTACTGAAAGCGCTTACATAAAACTAAATAATTATAATGGTGCTATACATAAGCCGAGGGGAATTTACATGATTCAGAAAAAATTTACTAAGACAAGAATTGCGACAAGCTTGTCTATGATATTAGGGGCAACTGCACTGCCAGCTATATCAGCCGAAGAAACAACACCACAAGTAAAAGAGCAAGCAATTGAAGTTATCGAAGTTACCGGTATGCGCTCTAGTATTAAAGAATCAACAAGACTTAAGCGTGACGCTACCGGTGTGGTTGATGCTATTTCAGCAGAAGATATCGGTAAATTTCCTGATACCAACTTAGCTGAATCTTTACAACGAATTACCGGTGTTTCAATTGACCGATCAAATGGTGAAGGTAGTCGAGTAACTGTTCGTGGTTTTGGCCCTCAGTACAACATGGTTACTTTAAATGGCCGTGCTATGGCATCAAGTACATTACCCGATGGTGGTGGCGCTTCTGATACCAGAGCTTACGATTTCCAAAATCTAGCTTCTGATGCAGTTAAGTCTGTAGAGATATACAAAACAGCGAATGCTGCCGCAGCGAGTGGTGGTATTGGTGCAACCATTAACATTAATACAGTTAGACCTCTTGATAACCCAGGTACTGTTGTCAGTATCGGTGGTAAAGCAATGATGGATACTTCAGTCAGAGGTGGCGTACGTGATTACAGTAGTAAAGTAACGCCTGAGCTTTCTGGTTTATTAAGCTGGACTGACGAAGAAGAAATATTTGGTGCTTCATTCTCTGGTAGTTTCTCACAACGTGACAGTAGTTCTACTGCCGCCAATATTGATGAATGGCGTAACAGCCTTTATGACGGTACAGTGCCTGATATGGTGCCACCTACAGCAGTACCAAATACACCAACTGTGCTAAATAATGCTCCTGGTATGGGTGAAGCGTTTGCATTACCTTCTAGTATTTCTTACCGTTTATGGGATAGACAACGTGAACGTACCAACGCTCAGTTAACCTTACAATACCGTCCAGTAGAAAGTGTGACCGCTTCTCTTGATTATACTTACTCTAAATTAGAGCAGGAACAGCAAGGTACTGAACTTTCAATTTGGATGTCTGATTATAAAAGTGATATCACATTCACCGATGGCTTGAATCCTTCACCATTACATTATGCAGAAGATAAAAGAGATCAAGCACCGCGTGATATTGCAACAAAACAAAAATATCGTAACTCGGTAACTGAAGATGCGGCTATTGGCCTGAACATAGAGTGGGAAGTGAATGATGATTTAACATTAGCTTTCGATTATAACGACTCTTCTTCTGAGTCTTCACCAATGTCAAGCTACGGTAATGATGTCACTGTAGGTATAGGTTCAAACATTTTAGCACAACAAGGTGGTTACTTCGGTTCTTCTAATCTTCCAGACATAATGGTTGGCTTTGATGATTGTGACGAACGAATTGGCTTAAACTGTAATGGCGTATTTGATCAAGATGATGTTGGTACCTCAATTTATCAAAAATCACATGCTAACAATACCAATGACATCACTCAAATTCGTATTGACGGTACCTGGGAATTTGAAGACGGTCAAATTGATTTTGGTATTGAATCAAGAGAAATGGACAACTACTCTGTTCAGTCAAGTTCAAATCAAGCAATGGGTAACTGGGGTGTAGCTAACCCAGGTGAATTACCAGCTGGTATTTTGGATGCGATTGATTTTAATGACTCATTAGATGATTACAATGTAGCAGGTTGGACTCAAGGATTTCGTGGCGATACTATTGAATTGGCAAATTGGGCAGCACCTGTTTACGGCTTAGATTTAACTCGTAATCCTGATACTGCAACTAACCGTCGTATTCAAGAAGATGTTACTGCTGCTTATGTAAAAGCATCGTACTCTGGTGAAATTAGCGATATGCCATACAATATTTCTGTTGGCCTACGTTATGAAAGTACCGACTCATCTTCAACGGCTACTTTAGCCGCACCAACAGCAGTTGTTTGGGAAAGTAATAACGATTTTGGGGTAAGACAAGGCTCTGCTTCAAATGCTGAAGATTTTACCTACACCAATTCATATGATCACTTTTTACCTAATATCGATTTTGACATTGAGTTAGTTGAAAACGTTAAAGCTCGTGCTTCATTTAGTCAAACAATTGCTCGTCCACAATACGGTCAATTAAGTGCTGCAGCAGGCATTAGTGGTGGCCCTGGCGCACCAACAGTTCTTAGTCCTTCAAGTAATGGTAGTGCAAATAGCGGTAACCCAGAGCTTGTTCCTTTAGAGTCAACTAACTTTGACGTTTCTATGGAATGGTATTTTGAAGATACTAGTTATGTATCTGTCGGTTACTTTAGAAAAGATGTGAAAAACTTTGTTGGTTCAGACCCTGTTATTAGTGACTTTTATGGTTTAGGCGACCCAAGTGCTGGTCCAAGAGCTATTGCTGCTATTGCTGCTTTAAATGAAGCAGGCATTGCAGTTAACGAAACAACCTTGTTCTCACAAGTTGCGGCCACTCAATTAGGTGAAGATATCTATGATAATGGTCATACCGATAATGACTATGAAGCAATGGTAGATGTAACCGCAAACAGTGACGATCCATTAATGAACTTCTTATATCAATCGCCAGTGAATAATAAAACCGCGGTAATTGATGGTTGGGAACTAGCTGTTCAGCATTTCTTCGGTGATACTGGTTTTGGTATTCAAGCTAACTATACCCTTGTTAATGGTGATATTGGTTTTGATTTAGCTGCTGCACCTGATGTAACGCAATTTGCTTTACTTGGTTTAAGTGATACCGCTAACTTAGTATTGTTATATGAAATGGACGACTTCTCAGCGCGTATTGCTTATAACTGGCGTGATGAGTTCTTAGATAATGCTGCTGTTCAAGCTTCTGAGCCTCAATTTACTGAAGAGTACTCTCAAATTGATTTCAGTGTTGGCTATCAAGTTAACGAGCAATTGTCGGTTACATTCGCAGGTATTAACATTACTGGTGAAGATCCACGTCAACATGGTCGTACACTTAATCA
>Ga0209707_1000477_pt1 | contig 24350 bp, 20 predicted proteins | sample EN4Hudsemesocosm_FD_184630 | JGI IMG/M metagenome (GOLD analysis project Ga0209707, IMG submission 184630) | Methane-oxidizing microbial communities from mesocosms in the Hudson Canyon - EN4B Hudson Canyon (SPAdes) (version 2) | ecosystem: Environmental > Aquatic > Marine > Cold seeps | place... | reverse complement strand
CGCAGTCTTCGCAATCGCATCAGTTCTTTCATTTAACGCTATGGCGGAATCTAAAGTCAATAAAAGCATTATCCTTAATAAATCTTTAAATAAAGGCAATGCAGCAATAGCTATCGGTAAGGGAAATGCGGCTAACGTGGGATCTGTAGCAGTTAAAGGTTCAAAAATTAACAAAAGCATCATTCTTAACAAGTCTTTAAACAAAGGGAATGCTGCTATTGCGATAGGTAAAGGCAATGTGGCTAATGTTGGATCTGTATCCATTAGGAATTCAAAAGTAAACAAAAGCATTGTTTTGAACAAATCACTAAACAAAGGCAACGCGGCAATTGCTATCGGTAAAGGCAACTCAGCTAACGTTGGTTCAGTAAGCTTCGAATAAATTTCATTATGTTGTGACGCAGGAAGGTGTAAAACAAGGATGTGTTTTTTATGTTGTTGTAATTCACATGTGGTTATAAAGGTGTCATATCTTAAAGGTATGGCACCTTTTTTTTGAATCTTATAAACAATAACAATAACAATAGGCAAAGAGCCTTCTGTTTTTTACATTTATTTCACTTGATACAAATAAAATATTGAATCTTATCCGTATAGGTTGATCTTATTTTCAATAGTGTACTGTCCGTCAATTTGATTATCGATCAACTGGAAAATATGATGAGAAAGTTTTTATTTATATGCTTAATTATTTTATCAATAAACCCTCTCTATGCAGACCCTGCAAGCAAACAATTAGAAAATGAAACGGCTATAAGACACGAGGTTAAATTTGGAATTGGTGATGAATTTTATGATGTGGGGAACGATGATATTTATGATGGGGGAACCCCTCATGCGCTAACATTTAATTTCAATTATATTTATGACCAAGGACGAGAAAAAGATTTTTTAAACCTTAGACCATATTACTTGCTTGTTGATTTTGGTTTCAAGCTAGAAGAAGATGCTGAGAAGTATGACAGTACAAGAGATCCTTATTCTATTGATGCAAAGCTAGAAGCACTGGTTCCAGTTTACGAAATTAAAAAAAGTTTAGTACTCAATTTTGTTTCTGGTCTTAGAGTCCAAATGAATGGCCCACAAATTAATGATAATGCCTATGTGGCTCATGTTGGTTTGCAGCTTGATAAATATATAAATACTTCATATGGTCCCTTTATTGGCTCTGCATTAATCGCTGGTGCTAGATATTATTATGAAGTGGATGATGAGCCAGCAAAGGAACAGACAGGTACTAGCCGAGAATTACTTGATCATGAGGGAAATGGGGTGTTATATAAAATTAAGCTTGAATATCGACCAGGAAAAAACCGACTAAATCTCGCCATCTCTCATTTATCTGCTGATGATGAAAAGCAAGGTGGTGATTATGAAAGAAATGAATTTGAAGCTAATATTTCTCGATTATTTACCAAAAATACAAAATGTAGCGTCACATTTTCTATTACAGAACATAAATATGGCCCCCAAGCTTTACTACATGATGATCTGCTCTTTTCTCCTGGCACTTCATGCAGTTATTTGTTCTGACTTTGTCGATTAGCATTGAATAACTTCCACATTGTTTGGTGGGTAAGTCATTGTTTGAATGTATGTTATCTAGACTATAGGGATGTGCGATCTGAATTATTATCATATACTTGTTTATACAATCATCCTATCCTTGGACCTGGATCTCGGCATCCATGCCAAGATGACGTTCTTATGTGGGCTTGCGATAACAATAAGTAAATTTAACCTATATTACTTAGAAAGTTGTTTATTATGATTAAACCTGAAATTTTAGCTTTACTGCAAGAGCATTCTGCATTTTTTAATAGTCCTGTTCATGGCATTAATCATTGGCAAACAGTGGAAAAAAATGGTCATTATTTAGCTAACTTTAATGCGGCTGATAAAAAAGTCATTTCCTATTTTGCTCACTTTCATGATTGTATGCGTGAAAATGAACATGAGGATAAAAAACATGGCCTTCGAGGGGCTCAATTTGCTGAAGAGCATAGGGAAATAATTGAACTTACTGATATTCAATTTAAACAACTTACAGATGCTTGCAAAGGGCATACTTATGGGAAAAGACCTGAATGCGTCACAATAAATACTTGTTGGGATGCAGATAGATTAGATCTGGGGCGTGTGGGTATCCAACCCAATGCTGCGTTTTTACATTCAGCCGAAGCAAAACGAATTGCTGATTGTAATGATTTTTTTGTATTACAGTGATATAAAAATGATTGATGAAGGCAAACAGCTACAGTGAGACCTTATCCTCTTCAATCACTGTAATATTCTACTAAGTGCCATCCTTGGCGCTATGGGAAATATCCACATTTAGTGCTTTTAAGAGGCTAAATGTTTATCTTCCGTTTTGCCTATATTACGTGTCATATACATCATGACTGCCAAAATAACTAACAATAAAGTTGTACCACCCATTAAGGCATGATCTTCAAGTTTAAGCAGTGAATACAGCATGAAATATAAACCCGATAATAATGCAGCAATAATACCTGCACGTATTAAGCTACGAATGGCTGCATAGGCATATAAGCTGATTAAAACAATAATGATCACAGCAGCTGAAATATAGGCCATAAAAAATCCCATTTGCTCTGCCATTGAGAGTAACGTTAAGTAAAACATAGAAAGTGCAATTCCAATCATGCCATATTGCACTATATGCAATCGCTTACCAATTCCCATCTCAAAAATCAAAAAGGTAATGTAAGTTAAGATAAAAAATAATGAGCCGTATTTTATTGCTCGTGTTATTTTTGAGTATAAGGAAACAGATTCAAATAAATTGACGCCTGCACTAAAACTGCCAATATTAAAGCTTTCGGTTTCCAGAGTCCAAAGTTGTGGATAGTTTCTGGCTAAATGAGGAATGGACCAGTTGGCGGTAAAGCCATTTTCATCAATGTTATGTTTATTAGGTAATACATTGCCTTGGAAACTTGGATGTAACCAGTCAGACTTTAAGGCTACATTAGTCGTTTTACCAATGGGGCTAAAGAAAAAGCCTTCACTACCATTCACATTAATATCTAATGAAAACTGGTAATCTTGTTGCTCTGCTTCAGGCAATAAGTTTATTGCTGCATGAAAGCCATGTGCAATAGATTTTATTATTTGGGTACCTGGCTCAAAATCTAACTGTTGTGCTTCTGATATTCCTGCAGCCCAATGTAATTGAGAGACCTTGTTTATTGCCTGGGTATCGGAAAGACCAATGGAAAACCAGGCACGATCCCAGTGAATTTTATCAATATTGTTTGATAATGCAGAAATATCAGGTCGCTTAAAATGTCCCGTAATATTAATATCAGAGGTGTACACTAATGATTCATACAAGCCTCGTTTACGTGTTTGACTAAGAAGGCTGACATCAACATTTAATTGTTCAGGTAAAACAATCGCTGTTCTGTGTTGAAACGAGGTTTTATTAACCTTGCGTTCATTACCATCTTGGTCTGTTAATACTTTTATTGAGGTGAATTTCTCGGTATAAGGTACTAATAACACGGGGCCTTCCAGCTTTTGTCTATGCCCCCAGGTACTCGCTATTTCATTTAATACATGATGATATAACTGGCTCCGTTCCGTTACAACATCAGACACCATATTGAGTGGAATATTGAGCAAAGCAACCAATAAAACAATAAGCCCAAAACGGAAAACCAGAGATTTTTTTAAAATATTGAAACTGCAAAAATAGTTACTGACAGTATTTAAATGATTTTCTGCTATTTCTTCTGTTGTTTTAAGAATACCAATCTTTCGTGCCATATAAATCACACAAAATATAAAACCAGCCAATGCTGTTATTAAAAATACTATACCGACCAAACTAAATAAAATATCCATTATCGCCCCTTAATTTATATGACAGTGGCTATAAGGGTAATTATTTAGTAAGCAAATTATATGGCGAGTTCTGGTATTTTTTGTGCATTTTTCTACTTAAAATCTGCACATTTAAGGGAACCACTGATTAAGGAAGCTCTGATTAAGTTGGTTAGAATTTAGCGCAGAAAAAACTGTCGCTATTTTTCATGAAGTGAGCAGTAATAGTCATTCTATTGCGCCGATCTTCGTGGAAAATATCGGCAGTTATAGCAAGCTAAAAATAATTGGACTTGATCAGAGGTTCCTTAAGCATGAGCAATGAGTTCATGATTTGATCACGGCTTCCTTAAGATGAATAATAAACAAAGCGCCAGGTTTTGAGTCTTTTAGCTGGATATCTCCACCCCAGGCTTTTAATGTGGATTGAATAATTCCAAGACCTAATCCTGTGCCTCCATTTTCTCTTCGTGTAGTAAAAAAGGGGGTAAAAACACGTTGTTGATTAGCTGTAGAAATCCCCGAGCCATTATCTTGAATGTTCAAATAAATCTGTTGTTTTTCTTGTATTAATTCAAATTTAATCTGTGTTGAATTATGCTGAAAACTGTTGTCGATTAAATTTGATAAGACACTTTCAAATGCCGCTGGGGCTATATTGATATTAATATCCAGCAGTTTTTTATCAAAAATTAATGTCAATTGGCTAGTGACTTGTAATTGTTCAAGTACCTGAGCGATATTTGTTGTTTCTATTGAATTTTGTAATGCATCTGCACGGCCTTGTTCTAGTAAACGCTTTACCAAATTTTTAAGGCGTTCGGTATCACCTGTTAAATTACTTAAAAACCGTTGTTGCTGTTGTTTAGGCATGTCATCAATATGCTCTTGTAATAATTCAAGGGTGCCTTGCATTGATGTTAAAGGGGTTTTAAATTCATGAGAAACATGGGATGCAAATTGCTGGATATATTCAGAACGCTGGCGCAAAATTTGCGACATTTCAGAAAAACTATGTGAAAGTTGGGCTAGTTCATAAGTCCCGGGATGTTGCATGACCCCAATCGTTTCAACTTCTCCCCGAATCATTTTTTGTGTCTGATCCATCAGCTCTCTAATGGGACGAGATAAACGTGATGAAATAAACAGCACAATAAGAATAGTCATTCCCAGTAATAAAAAAGCAAAGAAGAATACCTTTTGCTTTATTTCAAACAGATATTTCACAATATTCGGAGGTGTTCTAGAAAGATAGACCACACCAATCACTTTTTCCTGATTAATCATCGGAAATGCAGTAAAAACACGGATGCCAGTGCCTCTGCTTAATGATGCAAGAGGAGGTGGGGGTTCATCAGAGACTCTTTCCCTTAAAACAGATGCGTAATGACCCGATAATGCCTGCTGTACTTCATCGACATGGGCTAAAGACATGCCTGATTCTGTTCTGCCGGCAACAACAATGCCATGTTCATCGAGTATCCTTATACCCGCCAAAGTCACTTGCTGAGTGTTCAGTACAATATTCTGCATTTTTTGTCCGGCTTCCCAGCCCAAAAGAAAGTTTTCAGGATAATTCAATACAACTTTTGCTTCTGAGCGACGAGGTAATATTGCTTGTTTTGATAACTCTAATTGTGGAGTGACAGGTGTGTAATGCCCATCCTGTTCGAGCTGGTTTTGTTGTTTAAACTCTCTATAAATGGCTGAGAATACTGCGGATTGGGTGATTAATTCTAATTCTGTTTTTTGTATGAGCTCATTTTCATAAAATCGAAAAAAATATAATGATGCCAAGGGGAGAAGTAAAACAGAAAGCATCACAATCATTAGCAGAGTGCGTAAGCGAAACAATCGCTTAAAGTGTGGGGTCGCATTTATTGGCATGCGCTTAGTTTGTAACCAACACCATGTTGTGTTTCGATAATCGATTGGCAACCTACAGCGATAAATTTTTGCCTAATATGGCGAATATGACTATCAATCGTTCGGTCACTGACATGGATGTTATCTTGATAGGATGCATTCATAATCTGCTCGCGACTATAAACTCGTTTAGGTTGTTTTATTAAATGTAAAACCATGGCAAATTCAATTGCGGTAAGCGAAACCGCTTTCTTATCCCAAGAAACAATATGTTGAGCGATATCTACCAATAATAAGCCATAAGTGAATATATTTTCGCTATCGGATCTATTGACTAATGGATGTTGAACTGGGTTTGATCTCTTTAAAATGGCTTTAATGCGAGCGATTAGTTCGCGGGGACTAAACGGTTTGGTAACATAATCATCACCGCCAATTTCTAAGCCTAAAATACGATCTATTTCTTCATCTCGGGAGGAAAGAAATAGAATAGGGACTTCTGATATTTTACGAATTTCACGGCAACATTCTAAACCATCCATTTCAGCCATATTAATATCTAAAACAATTAGCTCAGCAGGGGACTGGGTAAAACAATCCAGTGCTTGTCGTCCATCCTTGGCTAAAGTAACCGTATAGTTTGCTTTTTCTAAAGCAAAGCTGATTAATTCTCTAATATGAGGGTCATCATCGACAACTAGGATTTTATTCATGAATTAATAGCGATGCCTTATAGATTAATGACCAAGAAAAGCTCTAACATTAAGAGCTTAGACTTTATATTTCAATTGTTGGGATGGCACTTTGAGTGCAAAATGCCTTGTAGATTATAGCCCTTAAAGTATTTCAATTGGGAGCGATAAATAAACACTGGCTACTTTGAAGTTTTGTTTTAATCCCATGTGGAAAATTGCCCTTCAGTTGCCAGTTGCTGCATACGTTGTTCCAGTTGATCCATAAATGATTTTCGATCACCTGTCCATTTAATGCCATCACCAACGAAAACGTCACAGAAAAAAGGAACCAGTAAGGCTTCACCTTTAGGCAAAGATTTACCTAAGCCATGGAGCAGAATTGGAGTAATAGGAATATCAGGAAATTGTTCTGATATCTTTGCAAGGCCACGTTTAAAGTTAGATAGTTTTTCTGGCTCACCACGACTCCCTTCAGGGAAGAATATTAAAATACGGTTATTTAAAAGTGCTTCATAACAGGGCAAAAGTATATTTTCTCCACGATGATCAGGTTTACGTTTTAGAGGTAATATGCCAATAATTTTAATGGCAAACCATTTAAGAACAGGATTGCTAAGAAAATAATCCATTGCGGCGACGGGTTGAATAGTCGGCAACAAACGAATAGGGAATAATGACATTAAAACGAGAGTGTCTAAATGACTATTATGGTTGGCTACTATGATTGCAGGCCCTTTTTTTGGGAGTTTTTCTCGATGACGTATATTTAAACCTAATACAATTAGCACAATCACTCGCACAATCACGGCAAAAAATAGAAAACGTAAAAATTTGTTAATGGTTTTCATGAATTAATAATAGTTATAATAAATGAAGTGAAAAAATAATGGCGCGGTGTAGGTAAGACTGTCTATTCGATCCAGAATACCGCCATGCCCAGGTAATAGGCTGCCACTGTCTTTAACACCGAGATCGCGTTTAACTGCTGAAATGGTTACATCGCCAATAAAGCCTGCAATACTGATCATTAAACCGGCCACAATTGCCATTGGCTGTGATAATGGTGTTAAGAATTCTGCTAATAATACAGCAAGGATACAGGTGGTTAAAACACCTCCAATAAACCCTTGCCAAGTTTTATTCGGGCTAACTTTTGGGACTATTTTATGTTTACCAAATAATTTACCCCAGACATACTGAGCAACATCATTGAATTGAGTTAAAAACACCAGAAATAAAACCAGACCCGCTCCCCCCGCATTAAACCCATCAATTTCTGGCAACATCAATAAATAAGCAAGATGACTGATACTGAATACCAGTGTCATTAAGCCCCAATGCAAGGTTCCTACAGCGTGTAAAAAATTTTTAGTTTCGCCGATAATGACCATTCGCATTGGTAAAATTAAAAAAATAAACACGGGAATGAAAATAATAAACATTCCATACCAGGCTAAAGACACCCAGTAATACTGGAATGGGATGGCAATATAGCCCCAAAATAATACCCGACGATCTGCTCTGCGGGTAGGGATGATGGATAGATATTCTTTTAAAGCAAGAAAGCTGATCAAGCCGAAAAAGAACAGTGAAACGGTATGGCTTAACACCATGGCAAGGCTAAATAGGGTGATGATGATCCACCACGAATTTATGCGCTGAATCAGTTCAGTATAGTCTTTATCAGGATGACTCTTTTTTATAATTAATGCGATTAGGCTTGCCAGTAACAAAATGGCATATAAACCGCCGAGTGACCAGAGTACGTTGATATTTATGTTTGTAGATAGCATTCTTAATTCTCAATTGTTAATAGAGCCTGCTCAGAAACTAGATATTATTTAAATTAAATTGCTCTAAAGAAATATGCATAGAAACCGATTTGAATGATTATGGCAACAGTGAAATAAAGTCTGTGTTTTTTAAGCTGTTGTTAGCAGTCATGATTGGCACTCTTAATATTACTGGTTTATTTTTCAGTTGCTATAAGTGCCCGACGAACACGATTAAAAATGGTGAGACATAATAATATAATGATGACAATGAGTAGATAGCTTAGCCAGGGTGAGGGGGATACGCCTAATCCTAGAACAAGGAATATCACACCAAATAAGAATGCTCGATCACTCTTACCCATTGGGCCATCATATCGGCGTTCTGCTCCTATCTGGATGGCAATGACCCCTGCCATTTCACTAATAATTGATAGCATAACAACCAGAACCAAGCCGATAGCATTAACCCCATCAACAAGGGCTAAAGGTAAATACAAAGCAACATCAGACAATACATCACCGAGCTCATTCAGTATGGCTCCTAATGAGGATTTCATATTGTGCTCACGTGCTAGCATGCCATCAATTGCATTGAGTGCCATCCTAACAAATAAAATCAAGGGAACAAGTAATAAGGGCCAGCTATAAGAAGGGAAAATAACAATCAGCCCCCCCGTAACAAATGAAATAATCATTGCCAGAATAGTGATGTGGTTGGCGGTAACTCCCTGGTTGACCAGTTTGATATTCAAAGGTCTAAGCAGATTTTGAAAAGCTGGTTTTAAATCGTAAATTGATGGCATGGTATCAGTGTTAAAAGTTTGTTAATTAAATGTCAGGGATTAGTAGGGAGAGTGCTTAAATATAATTAAGATAACCGTGTCATTAGTACGATAATAAAAACAATTAGCCAGCTACTAAGAATCATCCAGTGACCAATTTTCTTAAGCATTGAAGAATCTGTCATGGCATAGGGGAAATTATTAATGCTCCTAAGACGCATTTCTTCGACATCGTTTAAATAAGTGTCTATATCCTGGCTTTCTACGTACTGTTTTTTAGGTGATGCTGAAGCGGATAGATAAAGGGTATTTCCCGCTTTTGAGATGCTATCTTGATAACTGAACCAGTTGTTTTTTATTGTTTTATTTTCTTCAGATTGTAGGGGGCTATTTTTGTATATAATTTCTATGTCATGGCTAATAAGCCCGTCTAGATCTATGCGAAGGGGATGATCCGTATTTAGAGTCGTTGGGAATTCCAGATAAATTGAGGTTAGAAGATGGAGTTGATCATCAACAGTTGAGCCCATTACATTTTTTATGCTGTAAATTTCTTCTGTTTTTAGGATGTTTAATATGACATCGTCATGAACTGTTGTCATTTGCTTTTCAATTGATAGATCGAGACTGGTGTCTTCTTTTGCATATTTAAGAAAATCACTGGCCAACTTTTTGTTCTCGGTTGATTGTAGAAAATATCGCATATTGTCAGCTCTGTGCCGATAATAGGTACGGTGAATACTCAAAGTGCTTCCACTATTCTCTAAATCAGAAAAGTTGAATATATGGTGAAGGTTAAAGACTTCTTCACTTATATCGTGTGGCAACTGTTGAAGGGAAGTGCCTTCTTCGCTCAAAATCAAGCCAAAGCCATAGTTAAGAGTGGCACAATTTTCTAAATCACCTTCTTGTTTTTTAATGGTGGGGTCAAAATAATAATCTTTTCCATTAAAATCGATATGAACAATCATATGGTTAAAATGGAAGGGGGAAGGGCTTAATTGGCTGATTTTTATGCCATACTCTGTATTGACCAGAGTTAAATGTGCATCGACTTTAAGTTGCCTTAACAGGCAGACCAGCAGATTGGATTTGTCTTTGCAGTCACCATACCTTTTATTTAAAGTATGCTCTGGTTTTTTGGGTGTGTGAGTGAAAACACCATGATTTTCCCCTTTGTAACGAATTTCATTTTGCACAAAGCGTACGATTTTTATTATATTGTCAGCCAGCTCATCGTTAAGGTCTATATCAGGTAATTCTTTTACCTTAATAGTATTGTCGAACACACCCAGAGCGGTGTAGTTGTTGTATAACCCCGATGATAATTCATTCCATTCTGTATGAGTTGTTGCTAGTAAAAAATCAGACCATAGCCAGTCAGGTGCTTCATTTTCTATAGGCATTTGAGGCAGGTCTATATACTCTTGAAGGAATGTTGTTTTTGGTTTTACATTAATGACTTTTGAGACTAGATTTCCATTTTCCAGCATGCATCGTTGCAGATGAATCATTCTTTTGGAATGATTAACTATGCGAATAGATTGTAGATGGACAGGGCAGTTCCAATTTAGCGAAAAAACTGTGTGGTAATGTTTTCCATTTATGGGGTGCTCTGTTGCATGGATAATATCGGTTGCACTGTAGTCGACAACATCCCCAACCCTTAGGTCATCTATGGAAATGCTGACAGTTTTTCGACAATTTGTAATATGGTTCTCAAGCGATTTCTCTCGTTGATTGATCGATATCTTTTCTGGGGCTAATGCATTAAAACGTTCACCACCTCTGATAATGTCGATAGCATGGAATATTATTTGATGATTGTTTTCTTGTAATTCAAATAAGAATAAAGAGGCATCTTCAATACGTGATGCATCATTTATTTTTTCAACCGTGCGTTTGTAAGTACAAATTTTATTTTCTGATACTAACTCCTGGTAATCGACAAGGAGAAAGGAAAAAGGGGAATCATTGTTATTATATTGAGATGTATCAATTTCAGAAATATTAACCCAGTTTTCGGCAGGAAAAATTAGATATTCATTCATTTCTAGAAGTCAGGTGGTCGTTAAGTAAAATGCAGTTTTAGTAATTTAGGATAGATATTCGTAATATAAAAATTTCTAGCATTACTTTGATCAAAAAAATTAACAGTTTGTCTGTACTGCTATAAATAATAGAGGTTTTTTAAAAAATTGGAGCAGCCAATAAATAGTGACGAGAATAATGTTGAATGGCTAGGTTTTGTTTGAATTATATTTTATACGGCGCTATATACAGACGGTATATGTTCAGAGTAGCAGAAATAACTTAAAGTACTAGGGTTTTCCTTTAATCCCTCAATAAATAAGCCGAGTATTTGTTGGATTTATTACTAACACTTAAATTATGTGGTGTGTGATTCAGTCATGTATCTTTTGACTTTTGTTTTAAGTCAATTGAACAGCTGTTAAATTATTGCTTTTGATTCTTTGATTGATGAAGTAACAAGTTGGGTAGGGAGAAGTAAGAAAATAAAATTTGATTTGAATTTTTCTTTTTGGCGTTAAAAGCAATAGTCATGATTTAAATTAGTGCAGGTTGGTGATAAGGTAGTTCCCAAAATTTAATAAGATTAGGGAGTATTAATCATGGCTTTAGTGTCATTACGACAACTTTTAGATTATGCAGCTGAACACAGTTTTGCTATTCCAGCGTTTAATGCGAGTAATATGGAGCAAGTGCAAGCCATTATGCAGGCAGCTGATGCATCTGATAGCCCGGTTATCATACAAGGCTCGGCTGGTGCAAACAGATATGCAGGCGAGGTGTTTTTAAGGCACTTGATTCTTGCGTCAGTTGAACAATATCCTCATATTCCTGTGGTTATGCATCGTGATCATGGACCCTCTCCTGAAATTTGTGCCCAGGCTATTCAATCTGGTTTTAGTTCGGTGATGATGGATGGGTCATTGCTGGAAGATATGAAGACACCTTCATCTTTTGAATATAACGTGAAGGTGACTGCTAAAGTCGTTGAAATGGCTCATGCTTGCGGTGTCTCTGTTGAAGGAGAGATTGGCTGCTTAGGTTCATTGGAAGGGAGTTCTAAAAAGGCGGTGGATCATGAGAAGTTGCTGACTGATCCTGATGAAGCGGTTGAGTTTGTTAAGCAAACGCAAGTTGATGCTTTGGCTGTTGCCATTGGAACCAGTCATGGCGCGTATAAATTTAGTAAGCCGCCTACGGGTGATGTCTTGGTCATCAGTCGTTTAAAAACATTGCAGCAACGCTTACCAAACACCCATTTTGTTATGCATGGATCAAGTTCCGTACCTCAGGACTGGTTAAAAACCATTAATGAATATGGTGGTGAGATTCCAGAGACTTATGGTGTACCAGTCGATGAAATTGTAGAAGGAATTAAATATGGTGTCCGTAAAGTTAATATTGATACAGATTTACGTATGGCCTCGACAGGTGCTATGCGCCAATTTTTAGCTCAGTCAGAAAATGTTGCCGAATTAGATGCGCGTAAGGTGACTAAAGCTGCACGAGATGCCATGCAAGCACTTTGTCAGACGCGTTATCAGGCCTTTGGTAGTGCAGGTCATGCCAGCAAAATTAAAGCGATTCCATTAGCTGAAATGATAAGGCGATATAAATAGAAGTTTATTGGGGACTGTGGTGACAATAGAACTAAGTTAAATTGGTATTATAGGGTGTGCTGACGATAGGTGTTGCATCAATCATTAACATGATGCGCTTCGTTCCTCAGCTCATCCTATATAAACTTCTTAGCTAAAGACATGGGGTGCGAAAGTGCACCCCAACAATAAAACACAAGACAGTATTTATATTGCCTGTTTGATTCTATTTAATGCACTCTCCAGATTTTCCATACTAGTCGCAATGGAAATTCTAATATGTCCCGGACAACCAAATGCTGAACCAGGCACTAATGCAACACCTGCTTTTTCAATCAAATACTCAGCAAAGTCTAAGTCATTATCAATGCCATCAAGTTTGTTGATCAGTTTTTCTACATTTGGAAAGACGTAAAATGTACCATCGCTACTCATGCACTCAATACCATCAATGGTGTTAAGTTCTTTAACAACCATATCATGACGTTTTTTAAATTCAACTAACATAGTATCAATACAACTTTGGTCTCCAGAAATTGCTTCTACTGCAGCATATTGAGAGATTGAAGTTGGATTCGATGTGCTTTGAGACTGAATTTTACGCATTGCACCGATTAATGCCGCAGGTCCAGCTGCATAACCAATACGCCAGCCAGTCATTGAATAGGCTTTAGATATACCATTTAAAACCATGGTGCGATCATACAGCTCAGGACTAGCATTTAGAATATTTACAAAGCTATTTCTTTCCCAAAGGATATGTTCGTACATATCATCAGTGGCAATGATAATCTCAGGGTAATCTTTAAGAACATCGCCTAGTGCTTTAAGTTCTTCAAATGAATAAGCAACACCCGTTGGATTGGATGGGCTATTGATGACAAATAAACGTGTTTTGTCAGTAATTGCAGCACGTAACTGTTCAGCAGTAATTTTAAATGCTTGCTCTTGTGTTGTTTCCACAACGACAGGTACACCATCAGCTAGCAAAACCATATCAGGATAAGAAACCCAATAAGGTGCAGGAATGATGACTTCATCGCCTGGATTGATTAAAGCCTGAGTCAGGTTAAAAAAGCTTTGTTTACCACCACATGACACCAGAATTTGGTTTGCTTGATAATCAAAGCTATTATCATTTTTAAATTTTGTGATAATAGCCTGTTTTAATTCTGCGATACCATCAACTGCAGTATATTTGGTTTTACCATCATTAATGGCTTTAATTCCCGCTTTTTTAATCGGTTCCGGTGTATCAAAATCTGGTTCTCCAGCGCCTAATCCAATAATATCTTTGCCTGCAGCTCTCATTTCAGCAGCTCTGGCAGTAATAGCTAAAGTAGGGGAAGGTTTAACAGCGTTTACTCTATTAGATAGTTTTATACTCATGATTCCTCATAGTGAACTTAAATATCAATGATCCTCATATTATACCCATATTTTAAATAGCTTTCGTGTAAAAAATATGTTAATTGTTGTCTTTTCTGTGCTTGAAAGCTTGAATTTGTTGGAAGTACTTTGATCGATAGATCAGCGTGAGTTCGACAGGTTTTTTTGAATTTTTGGAAAGCAGAGGGTGCCCATGCTCTATAAAGAGAATGGGCATTTACATTTACACAGTTTTTTTCTTGTAGCGAAGGCCTGTTAAACCAATAAGGCCCGAAGAAAATAGCCAAACAGCAGCGGGTACAGGTACAGCGGAAACGTTTTCTCTTAAATATAAAGACATATGAGAAAGGTTAGGGGCCTGGTTACCATTATTAGTAAAGGCTATTTCAAAACTACCAGCTGTAACGCCATCAGTAGAAAAGGTTTTTCCTGTAAAAAGGTATCCAGCCCAGCTATTGGAACCTTTAAGAACAGCAAGAAGGTCAACTGTAACGGGTAAATTGCTTGGTGGAACATCTTGAATTGAGATTGTCCAGGAACCTGCTGTTCCAGATGTAGCACTCAGTGTCCAGTCAATTCCAAGAAAAGAACCCGTTCCAGAGTTAGCATTACCTGGTGAATTGTCCTTTATTTCATTCCCCCAGTCTGAACCGCCAAATGTAAACTCACCTGATTGGGTTGTATTAATATCAATGTTTGAATTGTTATTTGACGTCCCCATGCCGCAATTAACAGAGTCTGAGCCATCAAAAGTAACATTGCTTGTATCTAAACTCCCTGTCAAACCACATGAAGTTGCATTTGCAGTAGAAAAGAAACTTGAACTTAATAATATGAAAAGTCCTGTAGCTTTAGCTATTTTGTTTTGAAATCCCATTTTATTTTTTCCTTAAAAAGTCATTTTTTAAATAGTAGCATATTGCATGCCATAGTGTAAATACCAAGGGAAAAGGTTGGTTTTATTAAACTATGTTATTTAACGTGTAATTATTGTTGTATGGCTTATTTTATTACCTGACTCTGAACAAAAAACAGGTTGCTCATTTTCTACAATTTATCTTTTGGACGTGAGGCTTTAGCCTCGCCTGGATCAAGCGAGGCTAAAGCCTCACGTCCTTTTTTGAAAATTATTTAGGGGATTTTTTAACCTAATTAAAACTCAGTATGTGTTTTGTTCATAGCCATATTTTATTATTAATGACGATTTTGATAGGCGTGAGAGTGTTGGTGATTTTTGTTTAAATTGTTTATTGTCAAAATAGAAGATGAAATATAGTTGAGATGTTAAATTTCCTTAGGACTAATAAATATTCCATAACTGCTCTAAATTAATGCGAAGTAACTGATAAAATATAAAAAATTAATCGATTTGATGGTTTATTTTCAGGAAAAATAAAGCATGTTCAAGTTTAAAGAGAAAAAGTGAAAAAACAATTTAAAATTCAAAGCCGATATCAACCCGCTGGTGACCAGCCAACTGCAATCAAACAATTGGTTGAAGGCTTGGGTGATGGAGAGGTGCATCAGTCATTATTAGGGGTAACGGGGTCAGGTAAAACCTTTACCATCGCTAATGTGATTATGGAAACTCAGCGTCCCGCATTGATTATGGCACCGAATAAAACACTGGCTGCTCAGCTGTATGGGGAGATGAAAGAGTTTTTCCCTGAGAACAGTGTTGAATATTTTGTTTCTTATTATGATTATTATCAGCCAGAAGCTTATGTACCAGCTTCTGATACTTTTATTGATAAAGATGCTTCATTAAATGAGCATATTGAACAGATGCGTTTGTCTGCAACCAAGGCATTATTAGAGCGTAAGGATACAATTGTTGTAGCGACTGTCTCTGCTATTTATGGACTTGGTGAACCTGAGTCCTATTTTCAGATGGTACTTCATCTAGTACGTGGAGATATGATCAAGCAGCGGGATTTATTACGACGACTGGCAGAAATGCAATATAACCGGAATGATATTGATCTTAAGCGTGCGACTTATCGTGTTCGAGGGGAGGTTATTGATGTTTTTCCAGCAGAATCAGATGAACATGCACTGAGAATTGAGTTATTTGATGATGAGATTGAACGCTTATCATTGTTTGATCCATTAACGGGTGAGGTTGTTCATCGATTAGCCCGTTATACCCTTTATCCAAAAACCCATTATGTAACACCTAGGGAAAAGTTGTTAGCCGCTATCGAAGAAATAAAAATTGAACTGGTAGAGAGGTTGGAACAGTTACGTTCAAATAATAAATTAGTGGAAGCACAGCGTCTGGAACAAAGGACTTTGTTTGATTTAGAGATGATTAAAGAAGTGGGTTATTGTTCTGGGATAGAAAACTATTCTCGTTATTTATCAGGTAAAGCAATGGGGGAATCTCCAGCAACCATGTTTGATTATTTACCTGATGATGCCCTGCTTATTATTGATGAAAGCCATGTCACCGTACCACAAATTGGCGCGATGTATAAAGGTGATCGATCAAGAAAAGAAACCTTGGTTGAATATGGTTTTAGACTACCTTCCGCATTGGATAATAGACCACTAAGATTTGACGAGTTTGAGTTAAAGTCGGCCCAGAGGATTTATGTGTCTGCAACACCAGGCTCTTATGAGAAGGAACATGTCGATCAGTTTGTTGAGCAAGTGGTTCGACCAACAGGTTTGCTAGATCCCGTTATTGAGGTGCGACCAGCAACTTCACAAGTAGATGATTTGTTATCAGAAATTCATAAGCGAGAAAAATTAAAGGAACGTGTGTTGGTGACGACCTTAACCAAAAGAATGTCAGAAGATTTAACTGATTATTTAATGGAGCATGGCGTTAAGGTGCGCTACTTACATTCAGATATTGATACTGTAGAACGTGTAGAGATTATTCGAGATCTACGCCTGGGACAATTTGATGTGCTGGTAGGTATTAACTTGTTGAGGGAAGGGCTGGATATTCCAGAAGTGTCTTTAGTTGCAATATTGGATGCAGATAAAGAAGGGTTTTTACGATCTGTTGTTTCATTAGTGCAAACAATAGGGCGAGCCGCCAGAAATGTAAATGGCAAAGCAATATTGTATGGTGACAAATTAACCCGATCCATGAAGCAAGCGATAGATGAAACTGAGCGTCGTCGAGAAAAGCAAGAAGAATTTAATCTGGAAAGAGGAATAGTCCCCAAAACGGTTTATAAATCAGTGACAGATATTTTGGAACTGGAAATTCCTGGTTCGGGTTTATCGATCAATAATGTTAAAACCAAGGTGGCAGAATCTGTAGCCGAATATAAAGTTTTAACGCCTAAGCAAGCGGCCAAAAAATTAAAGCAGTTAGAAGAAAAAATGTACAAACACGCTAAAGACCTGGAGTTTGAAGCGGCAGCAGCAGTCAGGGATGAAATAAAATTATTGCAGGCTGAAATGATGATTTAGAGATAAGTTACCTTGAAAATAGTTGGTTTTTCATCAATTGATGCGCGCATAGGAACCCGATTGGTAATAGGTAAAGATTGGGACGTTATTGATATGAGTAAATTCAATAAAAAATTCAGTGTAATACCGAATAGCCAGCTTTATTGATATTTGTACCATTTCTCAATAGTTATCGGGGCTCGTCGACTTTTTTTGCTAGATGAATAGTTATTAGCTAGATAATCTAATATCACTTTTTCGGTTTTTGCATTGAGTGATGACATGCCTTGTGTTTTTTGCATCCAGCGGATGGTATCTAGCCAGCCTTGGCGACTAGCTTTGTTTTGAGTCACTATCTTTAAGGAATGACAAGTGGAACAGTGTTGTTTGACTGTTTTAAAGCCTTTATCAATCAGTAAGCCAGATTTAGAATCTATAGTTTGTGCGGCATAGGCTGATTGAACTATTAATAATGAGGTGATTAAAATTAATCTGATAAAGGAAATCATGAGCAGCCTCTAAACGACTTTTACAGCGATACGATGGCAGGCATTATTAAGATAACCTTTGGGGTTCCAGCCTGGTATGACCATGGGTTGCTTATTCCCTGTACTGTCTTTTGCTCTGGCCCAGACTTCATAATAGCCTTTTTCAGGAAACTCACATTTCACAGTCCAATGCTGCCAGGCAAGACGGTTTTTTGCTGGTTTTAAAATGCATGGCTGCCAGCTAACACCAAAATCGATGGAAACTTCCATGCTTGAAACTTTTAAATCGCCAGCCCATGCGTGTCCTCGAACGGGTAATTGTTGGCCTTGCTTAATCAATACGCCACTTTTAGGAAAAGTGATTAGTGATTTGACGGGCATGGATTCAATAATACACATTTCTTTTTCAGAGACTTTTTCACCCGGTTCAATAGGGTGGCAGGGTACTTTATAGGAAAACCCTTCCATCTTTGCACCGTCATGAATTTTATTTCTAACAACAATTTTTTCTAGCCATTTACCTGATGTAGATGCAGGCCAGCCGCCGCAAACTAATCTTAGTGGATAACCGTTCAATTGTGGAATATCTTCACCGTTGATCGCCCAGGCAATCAAGGTTTTCTTATCCAGCGCTTTGCGCATGGGAACGCCTCTGGATATTGGTACCATATCGGCTTTACTACTAATATGCGTATCTCTGCCGTAAAAGCCAATATAGGCGGCATCCTCTTTAATGCCTATACTTTTAAGTACGTCGGCTAATCTGACGCCTGTCCATTCAGGACTTGCAACTGCACCTGTCGTCCATTGGCTTCCTTTTGCCGAGGGGCTGAATTCATTTCTACCATTTCCTGCACATTCAATGGTTAATTGATAAGTGTAATGTTTGAATTGTTTTTTTAAATCAGCCAACGAGAATTGTTTGTTTGAATCAACTGATTCGCCTTCAATAAAAAGAGTCCATGTTTTTGGGTCGACATTGACGGGAGGAATACCATTATTGCGGACAAAGATTTTGTTGGCGGGGGTAATTGAATCATCCAGTAAATGAGGCGGTGTTTCTGCAGTTAATGGGCGGTCATTTAATATGATTAAGCCGGGATGTTTGCCCGTAATTTTAAAGGCTTGATCCGAATTTGCCAAGGCAGCAGGAATAAGTCCAGCCGGCATTTTATCAGCAAAAGGAATGGATGCGCCAAGGGCTGTGCTCATGGCTAATAAGCCACTTTTTCTTAAAAAACCACGTCTTGATATCGCGTCGACTTCTCTATTCCAGATTAATTTGTCGGCTAAATCAGCATTTTCTTGATAAAGCTGATGAATTCCTTTTTCGTTGTTTTTATTGTTATTCATCTGAAATCCTCGGTGGATGGGTAATCTCTTTTAACAAAGAAAAAAGATATTGATGAGAAATAGTATTTAAACCTGATATTACACCTTTAGCGTAAACAGGGTCAAAATGAGTTGAAAAGGTGATTGATGACAGCTGTCTCGCAAGCCCTGCTTAAACTAGTGTTAGGGGGAAGGGGGGCTTATATCTTTAGTTTGTGAATAAGTCACAAAACTAAGGTAATCAGCTTACATCTTTGTTTTTATGGTGTTTGTATCATAGACCCATGTTTTAAAAAACATCATTACTTAAATAAAAAAGGTCAAAATCATGAAAACTTTAACATCAGTCGCAGTCTTCGCAATCGCTTCAATTCTTTCATTTAACGCAATGGCGGAATCTAAAGTAAATAAAAGTATTATTCTTAATAAATCATTAAATAAAGGTAATGCAGCTATTTCCATTGGTAAAGGAAATGCAGCTAACGTAGGTTCAGTCTCACTTAAAGGTGCAAAAGTGAACAAAAGCATCATTCTTAACAAGTCTTTAAACAAAGGGAATGCTGCTATTGCGATAGGTAAAGGCAATGTGGCTAACGTTGGATCTGTATCCATTAGGAATTCAAAAGTAAACAAAAGCATTGTGTTGAATAAATCTTTAAACAAAGGCAATGCAGCCATTGCAATCGGCAAAGGTAACTCTGCTAATGTGGGATCTGTCAGTTTCGAATAATAAATATTAGTTATTCAGGTTAAATAAAAACAAGGATGTATTTATTTAACTTTCTAAGAACTTTACTGGTATTTAGCAATGATGGTTTGATTAAATCATTGCCAAAATTACAGCTACAATCGACTATTTTCCATGAATAAGTGGTGTGGTTGAATTTTTATATTCATTCAATAAGTGTTCTTTTTTTAAAGCTTCATCTTTAGCAATGGCTTCTCGTAAAACTTCACGATATGATTTGTTAATGTTTTTAGCGTATTCAGTCTTTTCTGTGTCTTTCTTTTGTTGAATTTCAGCTAGTGTTTTTGTGGGTTCGGGGTCGTATCGACGATCAATTTCATCTGCTAATTCTTTAAGACTTTGACTGATTTGTAAAAGGTGTTCTGAGGAGTGCTGTTTATTAATATTGAGTTCAAAGCTGCTGGCGATCTCTTCACGTAAATTAAATCCATAAATAACATCTTCACCATGTTTTTGTTGAAAATCATATTCGATATAAATATCTAATGGATCACTGGCTTTACTATCAAAATTAACGTGGGCACTATCCATGGTGTAAGTTAATGCGTCGACAAATTCTTTTCTGACTTGTTCTAATTCATCAAAAATAAAATCTGGACTTAACTTTTTTATGGTGTATTTCATGTATGTACCCAAATAATACTAATTAGTTTTAACATTCTTTATATACTGCATACTCTTTACTAACAAGAATAATTTTAAAAAAAAATTATTCTTGTTAGTGTTTGTGTTTTTTTATTTAAAAGTTGAAGGCTTGTATCGAATGACTAATTTATACTATATTCATGATCCGATGTGTAGTTGGTGTTATGCATTTGATAGGGTGTTGAAACAAATAACAGCTGAGCTACCTGAATCAATTGATTTAGTGAAATTAGTGGGAGGTTTGGCGCCAGATTCAACTGAGCCTATGTCAGAATCTTTAGCGGCTATGGTTCAGGGGAACTGGAAAAGAATTGAACAAACAGTGCCTCATATTCAGTTTAATTTCGATTTCTGGGTGGCTAACCAGGCAATAAGATCGACATACCCAGCATGTCGAGCAGTATTAGCGGCAAAAAAACAATCATCTGATTTTGAAGATAAAATGATAGCCCAGATTCAAAGGGCATATTATAAAGAGGCAGGAAATCCATCGCTCGATGAAACATTAATTAATTGTGCAAAACAAATAGGTCTGAAAAGTGACTTATTTATATCAGACTATAAAAGTGAATTTATTAATGAGCAATTACTTCAAGAATTGCAGTTTGTTAGACATTTAGGTGTTAGTTCATATCCATCATTATGCTTGGAGATTAGCGGTAAGGTCTTGATGATAGCAATAGATTACAATAATGCTGATTATATTATTGAGCAAATACATCGTCAGTTTGCGAAAGGCTTAAAAGCTATATAAGGTTTTGTAGTTAAGAATTCATGGGCTTAGGAAAAGTAAGAAAATGCCATTTGTATCGCTATAGAAAATTGCATTGTCTTTTTCTGGGAAAGTGGGATCTATTGGTGCTGGCATTTTTATCTAATGATTCAATAAAAGTCAGCTAGTAAACAAACTATATTATCAGTCTATGTCTAGTGAAAACTCGCTGGGTTTAGAAAATATATAGCAATGGGCTTGCATAAGAGAAAAGTCTTGTTATAATGACGGGATTGAACAACAAGACCTTAGGCGCGTAGCTCAGTTGGTTAGAGCACCACCTTGACATGGTGGGGGTCGGTAGTTCGAATCTACTCGCGCCTACCAAATTGATAAAGCACCGCATGCGGTGCTTTTTTATTGCAGAAACTAAAAGACAACGACAATGCCAGTAATTACTCTTCCTGATGGATCAAAGCGAGAATTTGATGAAGCTGTAACGATAATGGGTGTTGCTCAGTCGATTGGTTCAGGCTTGGCTAAAGCAACTTTAGCTGGCAAATTAAATGATGAAATTGTTGATGCTAGTTACTTGATTGAACAAGATGCTAGTTTACAAATCATTACCGCAAAAGATGCAGAAGGCATTGATGTTATTCGACATTCTACTGCGCATTTATTAGCACAGGCTGTTAAAGAATTATTTCCAGAAGCGCAAGTCACTATTGGTCCAGTTATTGATAATGGATTCTTTTATGACTTTTCTTACGAAAGAGCTTTTACACCAGAAGATTTAAAAGCCATTGAGAAAAAAATGCAGCACCTGGTTAAGGCGAATCTTAAAATCACGCGCTCTGTTCTTTCTAGAGATGAAGCTGTTGAGTTTTTTAAAGGTATGGGTGAGCTTTATAAAGCAGAGATAATTGAATCTATCCCTGCAAATGAAGATCTTTCTTTGTATACACAAGGTGATTTTACTGATTTGTGTCGTGGACCACACGTACCCAGCACCAGTAAATTGAAAGCCTTTAAGTTGATGAAGATTGCGGGTGCATACTGGCGTGGTAATTCAGATAATGAAATGCTGCAGCGTATTTATGGTACTGCCTGGAATGACAAAAAAGAATTACAAGCCTATTTACACCGTCTGGAAGAAGCTGAAAAAAGAGATCATCGTAAATTAGCAAAATCATTAAATTTATTTCACACTCAGGAAGAAGCGCCTGGGATGGTGTTCTGGCATGATAAAGGTTGGGCTATTTATCAGCAAGTGGAACAATACGTGCGTGAGAAATTACGTGTTAATGGTTATGGAGAGGTGAAAACACCTCAGTTAGTTGATCGTTCATTGTGGGAAAAATCAGGCCATTGGGATAAATTTGGCGATATGATTTTCACAACTCATTCTGAGAATCGTGACTACGCTGTTAAACCAATGAACTGTCCTTGTCATATTCAGGTTTTTAATCAAGGATTGAAAAGTTATCGAGATTTGCCGATTAGAATGGCAGAGTTTGGTTCCTGTCATCGTAACGAACCTTCTGGTACCTTACATGGTTTGATGCGAGTACGAAACTTTGTTCAAGATGATGCGCATATCTTTTGTACAGAAGAACAGATTCAAGATGAGGTATCAACCTTTATTGATTTGTTATTTGAAGTCTACAAGGACTTTGGATTTGACGAAGTGATTGTAAAGCTATCAACACGACCAGAAAATAGAGTAGGTAGTGATGAAGATTGGGATAAGTCAGAAAAAGCGTTAGAAATTGCGCTTAATAATAAAAAGCTGGACTGGGAATTACAACCTGGAGAAGGTGCTTTTTATGGTCCTAAAATTGAATTTTCCTTAAAAGATTGTCTAGAACGTGTGTGGCAATGTGGTACTATTCAGGTCGATTTTTCAATGCCAGGGCGTTTAAATGCGACTTACATTGCCGAAGATGGTTCCAAGCAAGTCCCTGTTATGTTGCATAGAGCGGTATTAGGTTCACTGGAGCGTTTTATTGGTATTCTGATTGAACAATACTCTGGAACATTCCCGTTATGGCTGTCTCCAGTGCAAGTTGTGGTGATGAATATTGCCAGTCGACATGAAGAATATGCGGAACAAGTCAGGCAAGAATTAGAAAAACAAGGCTATAGAGTAAAAATAGACTTGAGAAATGAGAAGATAGGCTTTAAAATTCGCGAGCACTCAATGCAACGTGTTCCATATCTTCTTATTATTGGTGATAAAGAATTAGAAGATCAAACTATTGCAGTACGTTCGCAAAAGGGTGAAGATTTAGGTAGTTTGCCGATCGATAACTTAGTTGAAATGCTAAGTAAAGAGATTGCAGACAAAAAACAAAAATAACTGGAGGGTTAACGCATCGCTTCTAAAAGAAATACTACACGCTTAAACAACGATATAACTGCAAGAAGAGTTCGTGTTGTTGGGGCGGATGGTGAAAAAGTAGGTGTTATAACATTAGCTGAGGCTAAGCAACTTGCATTTGAGGCTAGTATGGATCTGGTGGAAGTTTCACCGAATGCTGATCCGCCCGTATGTAAAGTAATGGATTACGGAAAATACCAGTTTGAACAGAATAAAAAGTTGCAAGCGGCTAAAAAGAAACAAAAGCAGATCCAGATCAAAGAAATTAAATTTCGACCTGGAACTGAAGAAGGCGATTATCAGGTAAAATTGAGAAATCTAACCAAGTTTCTTGAAGAAGGCAATAAGACTAAAATCACTGTTCGATTTCGCGGTCGTGAAATGGCGCATAGAGAAATAGGTATGGACTTGCTGAAGCGAATTGAAAAAGACTTGACAGAGTTAGCTTTAGTAGAGCAATTTCCTAAGTTTGAAGGTCGCCAAATGGTTATGGTTATGGGACCTAGAAAGAGAAAATAGGGTTTAATCAATCCTTACGATTCAGGATGGAGTTGTTAAATGCATCATTTTGATGCAACTAATTCGGTCGGGCCATGCATTTTGCCTTATCGGGTTTTTATCTCAGGGATGTTATTATTTTATTGGAGAAAAC
>Ga0209707_1000476_pt1 | contig 24377 bp, 23 predicted proteins | sample EN4Hudsemesocosm_FD_184630 | JGI IMG/M metagenome (GOLD analysis project Ga0209707, IMG submission 184630) | Methane-oxidizing microbial communities from mesocosms in the Hudson Canyon - EN4B Hudson Canyon (SPAdes) (version 2) | ecosystem: Environmental > Aquatic > Marine > Cold seeps | place... | reverse complement strand
CGTATTAAACCTCGCTTAGATCAAACGTTACCGATCGGCAACGAAGGTGCGGGTGTGGTGGTTGCTGCGGGTGATAGCGAACAAGCTCAGGCGTTAATCGGTAAAACGGTCGCGGTGCTAACAGGAGCGAGTTACACCCAGTATTGCTGCGTGCCAATGCAAGCCTGCATAGTGCATCACGACGGTACGACCCCTCATGCAGCGGCTTCGTCGTTTGTTAATCCGCTGACGGCGTTGGGTATGGTTGAGACCATGCGTATGGAAGGCCACATGGCACTTGTACATACGGCGGCGGCATCCAGCTTGGGTATTATGTTGAATAAGGTCTGCATTAAGGAAGGCGTGCCGTTGGTGAATATTGTGCGTAAGCAAGAGCAGGTCGATTTGCTGACTAAGCTGGGCGCTAAATACATTGTTAATTCTTCCAGTGAGAGTTTTAAGAAAGATTTGTATAAGGCGATTGATGCCACGGGTGCAACGCTGGCGTTTGATCCGATCGGCGGCGGTGAGTTGGCGGGTGATATTCTAGCGACTATGGAAGCGGTCGGCAGTAAAGACGCGACGGGTTTCAATACGTATGGCTCTGTGGATAACAAGCAGGCCCATTTTATTAGGGGAAGGGTTATGGTGGGTTAGATTTTTCACCGACGCTGCTTAACCGTGCATTTGGTATGACGTGGTGCACCACGGGTGGGAAGTATATTTTGAATCCTAATAAGGGTTAGGAGAACGGAGGGTTTGATTCAAATTGACAAAAGCGAATGTTGAATATACTGTCCTGCTGTTAAAAATAGAGATAGTCGTATGATTTTAAAGAAGATTTCTCTTTGTTCGACTTTCCCACTTATAAAGGAGTTGTGCGGCATTAGTTCGTATGGCGCACTGTTATATGAGCTCCATCTCCGAGTAATAAGGTATGAATATGGCTAATGAAGTATTAGAGATAACAGAATTTACGCGCCTATATTTGGCGATATTTTACTCAGGAGTTGCTGCGTTTTATACCACGAGAATAATTCTGATGAAGCGATCTATTTCCCGAGAAATAATATTTCCGGGAAAGCGTTTTTGCTTAACATGGTGGAATCATATGACCTTTCGGGTCTTTCGCGTCACCATATGGCTAGTTTGCGTGTTTAGATTATTTTTTCCTGAGGTAGATAATTACTTGGGGATATTAGAAAGTCTTCAGAAAACCGAGGTCATTTTCACGGGAATAGTTTTATTAACACTAGGATTTATTTCGACGATTAAGATTCATTATAGATTAGGTAAGCAATGGCGATCCGGGATTGATCCTAATGGGCCAAGCAAGTTGGTTTCAGATGGCTGGTATAGATATAGTCGCAACCCTATGTTTGTGTGTGTAGCGATAGCTCAGCTCGGTTTTTTCTTAGCAATGCCATCCATCTTTTCATTTGTCTGTTTAATAATAGGTTTGTACACATTAAATAGTCAGACTCTAGCAGAAGAGAAGCACTTGTTAATCTTATATCCTAGAGAGTATAAAGATTATTTTTCTCGTGTTAGGAGATGGATATAAAGGTGCATGCATGACAAAGCAATATGAACTTCGTCGCTCCAAAAAGCGACAAGAAATCTAAGCGTTAAGAGTAATCTGATGATCGATATAATAAATGTTGCTTGTTATTCAATAATCAGATTTTCATTTTTGGCACTGTCTCTGAATAATTATTTTGTAAGTATAGCCGGAGATTAATCGTTGAAATTCTATATTAGAATCTTACACTAGTTATTGGCCTAGCTATTTTTCAGTTTAGTAGTGAAATTTAATAGATGATTTTTCCAAAACCCAATTTTAGAGCTACATGATATTAATATTATGCTTTACCTTCAAAGTGTGGGAGGCGTTAATTTTAAAATAATAATCTGCTTAATAAAAGTAGGAAAGTCTACTATAAAAATTTATAACTAAAAATAATGAATGTACTGGATGTGCTGGTTATATAGTATTTGTATTTGTATTTGTATTTGTAATTCATAGAGTAGGTCGTGGTCATGCAAGAATTTTTATCTAATATCAACCGTCTAACAATTGCTGGTAGTGATAATGTTTGCTTGCAATGTCAATTTGATATTGATGAATATCAGGATGAGCTATTTAATGAATTTAATATTATCTTCCCTGAATCTTTAGCTAAAGCAGTCCCTAAACGGAGAGCTGAATTTCTGGCGGGAAGAATAATCGTTCGAGAAGCCATGAGAATAATGCTACTTCCCATGATAGATATACCTATTGGTATGAATAGATCGCCATGTTGGCCAGAAGGTATTGCTGGGTCTATTACTCACAGCGGTAATCAAGTACTTTGTTTATTAAGTAAAAAGAATAATGGTATCGGTATAGATTACGAAGAAATTATTCCTACTGAAAATGCAGCTGATTTTCAGCGCTCAATTGTAAGTGAAGCTGAAATTAGATTGTTCGGCGAAGTAAGTTCTGACTATAATAAAATACTAACGTTAGCTTTTTCAGCGAAAGAGTCAATTTTTAAGGCGTTGTATTTTTCAGTCAAAAAATATTTCGATTTTCTAGATGTGGCGATTATTTCTTTTCAGGATGAACTATCTGATGACGGTTCATCCTTGCTGGGTTTAACGTTGGAAGTAAATACTGATTTGAATGAGGACATACGCAAAGGAAGAACTTTTAACGTATTGTATCAGTGGCAAGATGCAGGTGTGCTTACTTTTATAAGTATTAACCTTTAAATTTGGCACCTTAACTCTACTTCATTTCCTTCAGGGTCTTTTATATAAATCGAATTACCTTCACCTTGTGCCCCAAATCTACTTTCAAACTCACCCACTTCTATTCCATTTTTTTTAAGATAGGTAATAATATCTTGTTCTGGAACTGACTTAATTTGTAAGCAAAAATGATCGATATTTCTTTCTGATTGAGTTGGCGCACCGCCACCCATGGCGCCAAGTCTACTATCAACTACGACTAAATCGATAAGTGCACTCCCTGCTCGAAGTTGGGTCAGGCCTGTTTCTACGGGAGTCTCTCGTTCAATAGTACAGTTTAATACCTTGGTATAAAACTCAAGCATTTCCTTGAGCTTGGTTGTTCTTAACACGATGTGATCTATTGCTAGAACTTCTAACATTGTCATCTCCTTTAAGCTTACGTTTGATTATTATTAAAGGTCGTCAACATCCCATAATGGTGTGCTTAAATAACGCTCTCCGCCAGATGGAAATAAGGTCACAATATTTTTCCCTTCATTTTCAGGTCGTTTAGCGAGCTCGATAGCACCATAAAGTGATGCTCCTGTTGAAATGCCGCCAAAGATTCCTTCTTCACGAAACAAAAAACGCGCCATGGTAAATGCATCTTGATCTTGAATAATGATGGCTTCATCAACTAACGATACGTCGGTGGTTTTAGCGATAAAGCCTGCATTTAACCCCTGGATTTTATGAAGGCCAGGTTCACCACCTGATAATAAAGCACAAGTTTCAGGCTCTACTGCGACAATTTTTATGAGAGGGCTTTGTTCTTTTAGGTATCGTCCTACCCCAGAAATGGTACCGCCGGTGCCAAGCCCGGTAACAAACATATCGACATCACCTTCCATGTCTCGCCAAATTTCCATGCCAGTCGTTTCATAATGGGCTTGTGGATTAGCCATATTATCAAACTGCATTGGAGACCATGCATTAGGTATGACTTCTAATAATTCTTTTACTTTAGCGATAACGGCGGCAAAGCCGTCAGCGCCAGGTGTTCTTACTACTTCAACGCCCTGAGCCTTAAGCACTTTAACGCGTTCAATGCTCATTGTATCAGCAAGCACTACTATGGTTCTGTAGCCAAATTGTTTAGCAACGAGGCCTAAACCAATTCCTGTATTACCAGAGGTGGCTTCAATGATTACCGATTTTCCTGGTTCAATGAGACCCTCTTTTTCTGCATTATTTATCATTGATAATGCAATGCGGTCTTTAACGCTAGACATCGGATTATACATTTCTAATTTAGCGTAAATATTTCCAGGTAAGTGATTAGAAATTTTATTCAACTTAACCATCGGAGTATTACCAATTAGCTCGATAATATTATTATAAATTTTTGTCATGTTAGTCTCTTAATACCAGCGATAGTTTATTCGTAAAATTTATTTTTCGTAATGTGTATGAGCTTCTAAGTTGAATTCAACTAAGGTATTATTAATTTTTATAAATCATATATGTAACGTTACTAATTATTTTAATAATTAATCCAATAACCATACTACAATAATTTCTAATATCTTAGCTAAAGGCAAAATTTAATGAATGATTTTCTGTTAAAAGATACTATCTTAGATACCCAAACAGTCATTCAATTACGAGCTTCCGTTGGTTGGGATAGCTTAAGCGAAGCAACCTTAACTAAAGCACTTTCTAACTCAATTTTCTTTGCCAGTATCTGGCATCAAGGCCAAGCAGTTGCTATGGGTCGCATTGTTGGTGATGGCCATCAATATTTTTATCTCCAAGATATGATTGTGAACCCTACACATCAAAAAATGGGATTGTGCCAACGTATCACTGAACATTTAGTGAGCCAAGTAAAAAGCATTGCTGAACCTGGTGCCTTTTTTGGTTTAATGGCAGCTGCAGATGTTGCGAGTGTTTATAAAAAATTTGGTTTTATTGAACGCCCTGTTAATATGCCTGGCATGGTGATGCCCATTAATTAACCTTTTCTACAGCTAAAATATCTGATTAATAATCAGGTGTTTTAATTAAGGTATCTTTTCGTCCAATAATTTCTGGAATATATACTTGCTCATTCCATACGTCTGGTTCTACTGGCTCTACGGCAATGGAAACAACACCTTCATCACATCCAATAACGGTTGTTATCGCTTCTGTGATGCTTTTAGCCAAAGCAATATGCTGCTCTTCACTGAGTGAAGGGAAGTGTTTAATATTTATATGTGGCATGTTTCTTCCTTTAAATAAAAATTAATGAACTATAAGACAGCGACAAGTTGATCAATATGTGTGGTTTTAAGCATACTGTAGTGATTTGCTTCAATTTGTTCTATCACTGGCTCAATAGTAGAAAAAGTATCATTATTTTCAATAAATGAATAGTCGTCACCGGTCGCTTTAATGATTTTAATTGGCGCTTTCAATTGTCGCTGTTTGAGTTCGTTAAATGAGTAGCTGAATTCGAAAGTCATCGTCACTATATCGATAATCCGCATAACTAAACCTGTTTCTAATTGGTTATTCAATCCACAAATAAAGTCGATAAACTTTTCTTTAGTATCAACAACTGCTAAACACTTGGTTAATGAATGGCTATTTATTGTACCCATAAATACCGAATACAATATGGTCAAAAACTGTTTGTTAGTAAAGGTTGCTTCGTTATTTTGGGTTAGGTACTGTTCGTCTTCTAATGTGGGTGAACCTGGCGCAATTAAGTATAAGTTTTCAACTTCATCACCCGCTTGCTCTAATTGGTAGCAAGCCTCAAACGCAACTCGTGCACCAAATGAATAACCCCATAGGGTATAAGGGCCATCACCCTGGTTTTGCTTTATCATAGCAACATCTTTGGCAGCCATCTCACTAATAGTTTCGTAAGGAATTTCTCCAGTATTAATCCCGTATGCCTGTACACCAAAAAAAGCGCGGTCGGTACCCATTTTTTCTGCCAATAATCGTAAATTCATACAATAGCCGCCCAGTCCAGGCCAGCAGTATATGGGGCTCTTCTTTCCTTTGCTCTGAAAAGGGACTAAGCGCGACGCTAAATCAGTCTCTTTTTTATTAATGGCTTGGGCTAATTTTTTAATCGTAGGTGAAGAAAAAACGATTTGTAACGGTAAATCACAACATAAGGTTGTATTTATTTTATTGATCATACTCACTGCGATGAGTGAATTTCCACCGAGTTCAAAAAAATCTGCATCGACTGAAATTGAGTCTCTCTTCAGTCCTTTTTTCCAAATGTCTAATATCGTACGCTCAACATCATTAGAAGGTTCTATATGTTCTTCACTGACACCGTCAGATTTTAACATCAGCAACGCATTAGTATCTATTTTGCCATTAACTGTTAATGGCATTTTATCGATAACTGTAATGGTATTTGGCATCATGTGAGTCGGTAGAAACTTCACCAGATCATCTTGAATAATTTCTGATGGGCCTTTCATATGAACTAAATCTTCGTTCATACCATCACTTTGTATTTGTATGTCGCTAATAAGACCACCAATAAAGAAATAGGATGGCCCTACCTCTTTATTGAGTATGTTTTTAATTCGCTTGGCCGATGGTAAATTGTTCCCTGTTTTTGAGCTGTAGCCAGAAGACATAAAGCCGATATTAAAATCATTCATCTGTAATGATTGTAACTTACGGCCTAAGTTTATGTAGCCTAACCAATCTTTATCGGTTGTACTTAAAACGGAAACACCGAATGAAGATCTTTCATAAACAGATTGATTAATGGCGATGACATGCTTTTTTAAAATAATCTCATCAGATACACGTGTTAATTGACCCTTGTCATACAAATATTTACCGGCTTTAAGATCTACTACTTTTCCTGGATGAGCTTGTAAATACAAGCTGATATCGTCATCCATTACATCTTTTGTCCCCGATACTATATTGAAGCTACCAAGGTAATAATCGTTCGGTGCAACCTCAAGCAATTTGATGGTTTCAGGCAAGTAATCACTCGGTTGAATACTTAAGCCATAGGTTGGTAAAATATTCTCGAAATAACCAACCATATGGCCAGTTTCCATTTCTAATACTTCTAAAATGTTATTTTTGTAAATAGGTTCGATCGCCGATTTTTTACCAACAAAATGTACTTTACATTGTACAGTGCCACTATCTTCCTTCTCGGTAATCAATATTAGTTGGTGATGCACCGGATGGTAATAGTAATAACCTGGAGCAAGGCTGCCAATACCATTTATTTCAAAATACATTTGAGTTGCATACAATGCTCCTGGCGACGCATAACCATATTTAGGTAGTAACCTTTTCTCTGAAAGGTACTGTCCAAAATATCGTAGGATTTCACCAAAATCATCATAGTTAAGATCAGATAATTTAATATAATGTTGGTAATGTATTTTACTGTTAAGCACGTTAATAATATCTTGCTTTGTGATGGTTCCACCATCAAAAAAACGATAACTTTTACGTGAAAAAACCAGTGATCGTTGTTTGTTTTTTGTTACTTTTCCTGGCAAATTAATCGTGGGTTTATTAATGTTGTCAGTATCTTTGCGGCAACCTATATTGGTTAGCTGCATTTTAACTTGGCTACGACTTTTCTTAGATTGATGATGGGAATCATGGTTTCCTTGATCCATCAAGGCCGCTTCTCTGGGGTTTAACTCGATCATCGATATAAGGTTTTGGTATCCCGTATATTCATCTTTTTTCAAAAATACTGCCGCGCTATTTACCCAGTCGTGCGTTTCTATGATGGATTTAATTTCATCTAGCTCAACGCGATATCCTCGGAGTTTAACTTGATTGTCAATTCTTCCTGAATATTGCACCGAACCATCTTCATTCCAGTAAGCTAAGTCACCGGTATTGTAGAGCCGTTGGCCTATTTCTTCGCCATCAAAAAAATGTGTAACAAAACTTTTTGCGGTTAAATCTGCACGGTTCAAATAACCTCTCGCTAAGCCTGCACCGGCAATATACAGTTCGCCTATGTTGCCAATAGTTACAGGTCTCTTGTCTTCATCGAGAATATAATATTGTGTATTTTGTATTGGGGTGCCAATAGAAATAGTATCTGCGCTATTTTCAATATTTTTATTATCAAAAAGATGAGCCGAGCTATTGATGGTACATTCGGTCGGCCCATACAAGTTAATAATACGGCAGTTAGGTAAATGCTCTGATAGCTCAACGGCAAGGTGTTTTGACAACGCTTCACCACCGCTAAAAATTTTATTGAGGCTAAGGCATAGTGCGAAATTTTCAACATCGAGTAATGCGAGCAGTAGAGTAGGGACACCTTGTAATATTGATACGTCATGTCGGATGATCGTCTCTACAAGTTTCTCTGGATTCTTATAAACTCCAGGTTCACCCATTACGACAAGGGCTCCGCAGCACGAAGCTAAAATTTCCCACTGAGCGGCATCAAAACTCATCGGTGTTTTTTGTAAAATGACACTTTGATAATCTAATGAGAAGGTATTCGATAACCAGTCCATTTGGTTGGCAATACTTCTGTGTTCAATCATTACCCCTTTTGGTTTACCGCTACTGCCCGATGTGTAAATTATATACGCTAAGTTATCGGGTGAGGCATGCTGTGTCAGCATACAATATTGAGGGTTTTTGTTGTTGCTGTAGAAATGAGCAATCTGTGAAAAGGGTATTAATACGACGTCATCTGAAACGAAGGTAGACAAGCGTTGAATTAACTCATCTTGCGCTACAATGATTTTACATTGGCTGTCTTCCAGCATATATCTTAAGCGATCATCAGGATACTCGGGTGACAGAGGTAAATAGGCGGCTCCCGACTGTAAAATACCCCATACACCGACCATTAGCTCAATTGAAGGCTCTACAAATAAACCAATACATTCGTCTAGGCATACGCCCTGCTGTTGTAAATATAAGGCTAGCGCTAAACTTCTTTCACCAAGCTGTTGATAGGTGATGTTGCTATCTTGAAAGGAAACCGCGGTATTTGGACCGTATTGCTCTATTTGGCTACGAAATAAGTCGACAATATTATCGCCATTGTGGCAATTCGGTTTTAACTGTGTCACGTATTTATATTCCCAGTTTATCTTTATAAGCTATTAATCCCTTCATTAATGACAGGGAGTATTAAGTTAACATAAGCATTATTTCTGGCTAGGTTAGCTTATTGCACCACTAGACTATCCTTTTACGTTACTTATAAATAAATGGATCATAAGTTATGGGTACATTTAGTTTAACAATGATGCAGGTAACAAATATCGATAGAATTATGACTATTTTTGCGATTTATAAAATATGCCCCACGTAATACCTAAGGCGAATTTAATCAGTAAGTATTAGAATATCTTAATGTTATGTTATAACATTCCTGCCTTATGGCTGGCTCTTTAGACAGTCGCCTGTATCGGTATTGATTGGAGAAAGATGTGAAAAATAAACTTGCCTGTTCGGTGTTGTTATTGAATGCTGCTATTCCTGCATTAGCAGAAAATACTGAACTAGACACAATTACGATTTCTGCAAATCGCCAAGCTTATCAGGGTGATTTTTCTCCGTTAGAAACACCTCAGTCAGAGTTGAAGATAGACTCTGATACTCTGCAGAACTCAGGCGCTGTTGATTTGGTTCAGGCGTTAGACCTTTCAACTTCTGTAGCGCGCCAGAACAATTTTGGTGGCCTGTGGGATAGCTTTGCATTGCGAGGATTTGTGGGTGACGAAAATTTACCCAGTAATTACTTGGTGAATGGTTTTAATGCCGGTCGAGGCTTTGGTGGTTCTCGTGATTTGTCGGGTATCGAATCAGTTGAGGTTTTAAAAGGCCCTCGTGCGGCACTTTTTGGTCGCGGTGAGCCGGGTGGAACAGTGAACCTTGTGACTAAACGTCCAACTTTTGAGACGGCTGGTGAAGTACGTTTGTCAGCAGGAAGCTGGGAGACTTATCGCGCAGATATTGATTATACCGCGCCCGTGTCGGATGACGTTGCGATTCGTTTAGTGGGTTTTTATGAAGATGCAGAGAGTTTCCGAGATACGATTAAGACGACGAAGCAAGGTTTTAATCCATCGGTGGCGTGGAAGATAAATGACGATTCGATGCTGACTTATGAACTGGAGTATAGCAAGCAAGAGGTGCCTTTTGATCGGGGTGTGATGGCGGTCGATGGCAAGCTGGGAGAAATTCCTGAAAGTCGTTTTCTTGGAGAGCCTGGCGATGGACCCATTGATACCGATGTATTAGGCCATCAAGTAGAATTTCAGCATAATTTTAATCAAAACTGGAGTGCTCTTGTTGGTGTTAATTATCGTGATACCTCTTTGGAAGGTTTTGCGACTGAAACAGGTTTTGCAGGGTTAGAGGGTGAGGAGGTCAATCGCTTCCGCCGCTATCGTGACTATGATGCTAGCTATCAAATGTTTCGCGCTGAAGTTAATGGTAATTTTGATTTAGCGGGGTTTGAGCATCGTATTATCGTGGGTGTTGATTCCGATAAGTTTGTGAATGATCAATTTGTTTTACGTGTTAAAGGTTCAGCTGTTCCACAATATATCAATATCTATAACCCTGTTTATGGGGCGTATCCGTTACCGACGCCTACAGCCAATACCGATCGTGTTGAGACTCAAGAATCTATCGGCTTCTTCGTTCAAGATCAGATCAGCTTGACCAATGAACTCGATATTCGAATCGGCGCGCGTTATGACGATTATACTCAAGAGCTTAAAAACCACCTTTCAGGTACTAAGTCTGATCAAGATGAGCAACGTATTAGTCCGCAATTCGGCGCTGTGTATAAACTAGCAGACACGACTTCTCTGTACGCAGCTTACGGTGAAAATTTCCGCCCACTTTCGGGTACTGATGCAAATGGTGATGGCTTTGATCCTAACCAGTCTACTTCTATTGAAGCCGGTGTGAAGTTTGCCTCGTATGATGGTGCTTGGGTTGGAACAGTGGCTGTTTTTCAGGTAGAGCAAGATAATCTTCTAGTTGTTGATGATCCAACGGCATTCTCTTATGCAGCGATTGGGGAAGCGGAAAGTAAAGGAATTGAAGTTGATATTAATGGTGAGGTTGCTGACGGTTTGAATCTTTGGGCATCGTATACCTACATTGATGCTAAGACCAAAAATGATTTTTATGATGCCAACTTTGGTTACGTTGTTGAAGCTGGCAGCCCACTTTTGAATATTCCAGAGCAGCAGCTAAGTCTGCAACTTGTGCAGTTGACGCAATTGTCGGGCAAGCCGTTTGAGTTTGGTGGTGGCTTATTACATGTTAGCGAAAGGAATGGTTATTTTGGTGTTGATTTTGAACTTCCTAGCTATACCACCGTTCGTGCATTCGCGAGTTATGATATTAGCCAGGCCATCGCTTTACGTGCTGAAGTTGATAACTTATTTGACGAAACTTATTACACTAATTCATTTGCTGACAACTGGGTTCAGCCAGGTACGCCTCGAAATGTAACTGTGTCAGCAGCGTATGGTTTCTGATTCTATGAAATTACAAGCTGAGTTTTTGTGTGTTGAGCGTGCTGGTAAAGATGTATTGAAAGGCATTTCTCTTGGGGTTAACGGTGGTGAGGTGTATGCCTTGCTGGGTGGGAATGGCGCAGGTAAGTCGACGACCTTGCTGAGCTTCCTTGGATTTTTGTCGCCTGCATCAGGCCATGTGAGAGTGAATGGCCTTGAGGTTGAAAGTAACTTGGTGGCGGTGCGTAAAGCAATTACGTATTTGCCAGAATCCGCATCGTTATACGAGCATCTTAACGCCCGCGAAAATCTTCATTACTTTTTACAGCTAGCCGAAACGTCTGCAAGTAACGATGATATTGAAAGCGCTTTAGACAGAGTATCGTTAGCGGTTGATGCGCGAGGGGGTAAGCTTAGGGATTTTTCCAAAGGCATGCGGCAGAAGGTGGCGATTGCTCTCGCCATTCTTCGCGATACTGAAATTCTACTATTGGATGAGCCAACTTCAGGCCTTGATCCTAGGGCAATCGATGAGTTCCATCGTTTAATTCGCAGCCTTGCGGATACGGGAAAAGCTATTTTAATGGTGACACACGATGTTTACGGTGCTTGCCAAATCGCTGATAAAGTAGGTTTGCTCAATGCGGGGGAGCTGGTTGGAGAGTTTACGGCTCCTGAAACTGGAGGCATCGATACTGAAATTGTGCATCGTGCTTTCTCGTCAACGTCTAAGGTGGCTGAGGCGTTATGAAGCACTTACTATTGATTGCTGCAGGTGAATGGCGATATTGGGTAAGGTCGTATTTAGCATTAAGTGGAACCGCGCTGTTTATGGTGCTGCTTATTGTTACGAGTTTGCTGACAGGTATGCATTCTGAGGAACAAGCGCATGAACGTGAGCATCATCAGACAGAGGCAGAAAATACGTTTCTTGCTCAGCCTGATCGCCATCCTCATCGCATGGTTCACTATGGCCATTATGTTTTTCGTACGCCTGCGCCACTGGCTTTGTTTGATCCAGGACTTGATCCGGTAATCGGCCAATCCATATTTTTGGAAGGTCATCGTCAAAATAGTGCGATGTTTGCAGACTCAGGATCAAGCGCGAATGTTGGTGGTTTGTCGTGGTTAACCCCGGCGATGGTGTATCAACTGTTTGGCCCGCTTCTGGTTATTTTATTGGGACATGGTGCGATTGTTCGTGAGCGTGAGGCCGGTACATTGGCTCATTTGTTGGCTCAGGGTATTAGCGGCCGTTCACTGATTGCCGGTAAAGGGTTGGCTTTATTCTGTTTTATCCTCTTGTTACTGGTTCCTCTTTTATTCAGTTCGCTATTTGCGTTGAGCCACGGTGAAGAGGTGTTTTCCGCTTTGTCTCTTATGGGGGTGTATCTTTTATATCTATTGATGTGGGGGATTATGACTCTGTTTTTCTCATCTATATTGCAGAAGCGTTCAACCATTCTTGCGTCGCTGACAGCACTTTGGTTGGGGTTAGTATTGGTGCTTCCCTCTATCGCGGTGAGTATTGCAGAGCGTGCTGTTCCTTTGGCTGGGAAAATCGAAACGGATTTAATCATGCAGGCAGATATTCGTAAGCTGGGTGATGGCCATAAACCAAATGATCCTGCTTTTAAGCAGTTTCGGCTTAATATTTTAAAGCAATACAAGGTTGAAAAAATTGAAGACTTACCGGTTAATTTTCGCGGCCTTGTAGCGATGAATGCTGAGAAAAACCTGACGGATGTTCTTAACGATTACGCTTATGCGCGTATGAAGCGAGAGGTTGAGCAAGCTCAGCGGTTATCTGATTATGGCTGGCTTTCTCCTCAACTTGCTATTGCGAATGCGTCACGCGCGATATCGGGAACAGATCTTGAACATTATCATCGATTTTTAAGAGAGGCTGAAAAATTGCGCTTCGATTTTGTTCAGGGGCTCAATAATAGCCACGCTGAAAAACTCACTTATCAAGATGACATGAATCGCAATCGAGATGATGCTTCTGGACTTAAAGCTCGTGTCGATGCGACAAGCTGGGAGGTTCTAAATGTATTTGAGTTTCAACCTGCAAGTGCTGCTGATCGGCTCAATAATGCGTCTCAAGCTATTCTCATGTTAATTATTTGGTTCGCTTTTCTTCTCGGTGCGTTGCTGTGGTCTGGTCGGAGGATACAACCATGAATATTTTAAATGCTATTACTCGTGAAGCGAAATTCATGGTACGAGATCGTGCTGTGTTGGTCTGGATGATGGTGGTCTTTATTTTGTCTTCACTGGCTGTTTGGTCTGGCATGGATTCGGTTGAGCAGCAACGTGCGAGTATTGAACGACTTCAAGAAGCCGATCGAGAAGACCGAATGCTGCAATTATCCCAAATAAAAAGTTGGGGTAGCGCAGCCTATTACGGTTTTTATTTAACCCATGATGAGCCTTCGGATTTTGCTTTTGCCTCAATGGGACAGCGAGATTTATTGCCGTGGAAACATCGTGTTCGCATGTTGGCACTGGAAGGCCAGATATACGAGCGAGATACCGGAAATCCATTACTTGCCTTAGTCGGCCGACTCGACTTTGCCTTTGTCGCGGTGTTTGTTTTACCGTTTGTACTGATTATGCTTTTGTATGATTTAAGAGCGGGTGAACGGATTGCAGGTCGTCATGATTTATTGGTTGCGGTAGCTGGGCGTGATGCATCTTTCTGGCTTATTCGTGCATTTATTCGTGCGCTGTCGATTTTTTTCTGTTTAGTTATACCGCTTTTTATTGCGGGATTAATAGCAGAAACGTCATTGACTACGTTGCTATTGGCGAGTCTTTTTGTCTTTGTGTATACGATTTTCTGGACACTGTTGTGTTATTGGTTTGCGGCTTGGCGCTTATCGGCGTCAGTTATTTTAGTTGCGCTAGCGGGTGTTTGGATAACGCTGGCGGTGATCGTACCTGCCGCTGGACGAATGAGTATTGACCGCATGGTACCAATCACTTCGGGGGCTGACATTCTAATGACGCAGCGTGAAGCTGTGAATGATGCTTGGGATTTACCAAAGGCAACAACGATGAATGCTTTTTGGGAGCGCTATCCTGAATGGAATGAATATAAGCTAAAGGAAGGTTCTTTTGATTGGAGTTGGTATTATGCTTTCCAACAAGTTGGCGATCAAAAAACAGAGCCGTTGACAATGACGTATCGAGAGGGGCGTTTAGAGCGTGACCGTTTAGCGGGGATTCTTTCGTTACTTGCACCCCCGATTTTATTAGAGCGTTCATTACAAGCTTTAGCGAAAACGGATTTTAGTGCGGCGATTGCTTATGAAGATAGAGTTCGCGATTTTCATAAAGAACTTCGAGATTTTTATTATCAAAAAATGTTTCGTAAAGAGGCCTTTGATAACAAACTGTTGAAATACTTACCCGTTTTTGCAGCAGGAAAGTAAGAAGCTTAGGGGGGGGAAGTACGAAGGCTTCCCCATTAAAGTAGACTCCTATCTTAATCATAAGGTAGGTAATAAATGCCACTAAAATTTTACGTGAGCACCAGCTCAGAAATACTCTTAGTACTATTCCCACAACACTGCTATTAACTCGAAAGCCCAAAATTCTTATGCTGATTTTTTAGCTTACGATTAAAAACAATTCTCGCGCAGTAATACGACACCTGATACAGCCGCTTCGTCGTTTGTTAATCCGCTGACGGCGTTGGGTATGGTTGAAACGATGTGTATGGAAGGCCACACGGTGTTTGTTCATACGGCGGCTTCCAGCCTGGGTATTATTTTGAATAAAATCGGCAGTAAAGAGGCGACGGGTTTCAATACGTATGGCTCTGTAGATAACAAGCAGGCCCATTTTATTAGGGAAGGGTTATGGTGGGTTAGATTTTTCACCGACGCTGCTTAAACGTGCATTTGGTATGACGTGGAGTGTGGGTGGTTGGTTATTGATGCGTTTTCTGGGTAAGTTAAAGCCTGCAAGAGTGGGTGAGTTGTATAAGCGTGTGGCCGATGAGATTAATACGACGTTTGCGATTGAGTCGACGGTGGAGCTATCTTTTGATGAAGCTATGACGCCTGAGGTTATTGAAAAATATAATGCTAAGACTACGGGTGGGAAGTATATATTGAATCCGAATAAGGGTTAGGTGAATGGGTGGGGTTATGCGGCATCTGTTCGTAAAGCTCACTGTGCAGCCATTCCGAGAGTTACTTGAAATGATATCGTTTTATGATATCATTAATTTATGAATTCAAAACAAAAACGTACACTTGCATCGGTCTTTAAAGACCCTGTGTCTGCCTCTATGGTATGGAAGGATATTGAATCCCTCCTCATCTCAGCGGGTGCGGATGTGATTGAAGGCAATGGCTCTAGAGTAAGATTCCATAAGGATGGTGTCATTGCCAGCTTTCATCGACCTCACCCTAAAAAAGAAGCAAAGCCCTACCAAGTAAGGGATGCACGTACATTTCTCAAACAGCTAGGAGTGGAACCATGAATAATTCTTTAACTTACCAAGGTTATGCTGCTCGTATTGAGTTTAGCTCTGAAGACGAGTGTTTTATCGGTCATATTGCTGGTATTCAAGATACGATCGGCTTTCACGGAGAGTCTGTTTCTGAATTAAAATCGTCATTTGAAGAAGCCGTAGAAGACTACTTAGAAACTTGTAAAATTGTAGGTAAAACACCACAGAAACCTTATTCCGGCAAGCTCATGCTGAGATTAAGACCAGAAATACACGCTGCCGTGGCTATTGCAGCAGAGCTAAGCGGTACAAGTATTAACCAGTGGGCATCAGATGCTCTAAACCGTGAAGCTAGCATGTAATGGAAAATTTAGTTGTAATTAGGGAAGCGCAGGAAAGTGATCATCCATTTATTTTTGAGCTTTCACCTTACTTAGCTGAAGTCGCTCAGTTAGATTGGCATAGTGATGAAGCTATTCAAAAAATGCAAAATGATTACATTTCTAAAATGCTTGAAGAAACACCGAAGCCCAATATTACATTTATCGCTGAGATCAATAATGTTTCATTGGGTTTTATTCATGTACGCACACATGAAGATGGAATTTCAGGTGAAACTTGTGGAACCATACCGCTTCTTGCAGTATCACCTAAATCTCAAGGTTTGGGGTTAGGAAAAGTATTAATTGAGCACGGTGAAAAGTGGGCTAAAAACTTAGGGTGTAGGTTGCTACATCTAGAGGTCTTCGCAAATAATAAAAAAGCAGATATTTTCTATCAAAATATTGGGTTTAAACCTGAAACTGTTCACATGATAAAACCAATATAGAGTAAGCAGATGATCGATATAATTAAGTCTGTTTTTTATTCCATAGCAGTTTTTCTAATTGTTGGCCCCTGCATTGGAGCAATCATTTTTGCAGCAGTGGCTGGAGAGTCACCGTTAAAAATCTTATTTGTTGCTTATATGATGGGCCTAATTCCCGCTTTATTGGCCTGTGTGATTAACTGGATTTTGTTTTTTACTATCAGAGTGAAGTATTCACTTCCAGATGCTCTAATCGGGATGGCAAGTGGCTTAATTTTGTTACTGCTCCTACTCGCAACAAAAGGACTGCCAAACCATTTAAATACAGGTATGGCACTGCTTCCTATATTATTAGTGTCTCCGGCAATATGCAGCAGCATTGTAAATTCATATCTAGCGAAAACACTTCCTCGAAAAAGTTACCCTGATAGGACAAATCACACTTTGTAATTGAAATTTATTATGAATCCAGGTTATCAAACTACAAAATCACAGGTTGGCGAAGTTTTCATAGCAATTAAGACTCTGATTTTTTAGTGTTTGTTATGGATCGATCAGATTAAGGAGTCAAGATCAAGGAGTCAGAGTACTGACCTTTTGATTCCCCATTGGTAACGACGGTACGACACCTCATGCAGCGGCGGCTTCCAGTCTGGGTATTATGTTGAATAAGGTCTGCATTAAGGAAGGCGTGGCGTTAGTTAATATTGCTAGCCATGCTCTTAATCAGCTCTAAAGAAGATGTCTAACCTTAAATCAGCATCCGTTTGTGATTACTCGTGTACCAGCATACGGCGCAATACTAGGATCAGAAACCGAATACATTACAAAGCAATCAGTACCCTGATTAGGAAGAGGAAAAGGTGGGCTGTTATCTTTTGGGTTTTGATTTTCCGAAAAGTAATACACCAATACTGGGTAGTTAAGAAAATAATTCGAGTTAACAAATGGCATAGAATCAGAAACTTCTAATACTTTTCTTAGGTCGGCAGGCACCGGATAGCCATGAGCAAGATTAATTGTATCGCCATTATCTAGAGTCATCACTTGGGCGCCTTTGGTAAGGCCTTGTATTAGAGCCTTTGAGTAAATAATTGACATCGATGCTTTTATATTTCCTTCAATGGCATTCAGTGATTGTATTTTAGCATTTTTGGCGATGTCGGAAAATCTTGGTACTGCAAGTACTGTTAGAATTCCTAAAATCACAATAACTAAAATTAATTCAATTAAAGTAAATCCGTTTACTTTATGTGGTATTTTTCTGGTCATTGAAAATCTCTTGTTGTTTCTGTTTTTAATGCAGATAAATTATTAGATTTTTTATAATGATAATTTTGGGATTAATAGATTGGTAGTTCGTTATTAAATCTAATTCATTTTTGGGTATTTACTGTAATTTGAAGTAATGATTCTGCCTTTCTTGGCAGAATCATCTAGATAAATCTGATTGGATTGTGCTTAAGGCTTAGGTGTAACTTGAATAGTCATTTCATCGCTTGCGATAGATTGTCTAGACTCTACACCCTTTGCATCTACAGTCAGAATAATGGCATGTAATTTAAACGGTGTTTTATTGCTAAAAATAAGAGGGGTTGTGGTCACAATCCAACCACTGACACTTAAATTTTGTTTGCCTATAGGCCGTTCACCATCAATGAGCTTAAAGCTGCCATCATCTGAGTTGGTAAAGCCTATTTTGATTACTGCGTCTGACGTTGTTTTTAGCTGATGAGTAAGGGCGATAATGAACTTTGTGGGTTGACCTTCAACTGCTAACTTTGGAGAAAAGTGTGTAATTTTAATTCCATTACCAGTGCATACGCTTGGAATTTCATTTGTCTTTATAAAAGATCGCTTCTCACCTTTTTCAGTATAGCTAAAACTGTTTTTGTCACTAGATAATTGAAGTTCACTAGGACTTTCACCTTTGGCGGAAGGTGTTAATGTGTCACCTTTTATAGTTCCTATAATATTGCCGTTTGTCTTATAGCCTTCAGTAAATGCACAGGTGTATAAGGTCAAGCTGCCTTTCTTATCAATTTCAAGGTATATCTCATTAGCTTTACTGAACCAAATACCCGTATATTTACTCGCAGCGCTCTCTGTTGTTTTCAAGGTGGTTTTATTAGTGTCGTTGTTCGAGCTTTTTCCACCGCAACCAGAAGCTTGGAGTAAAGATAGGGATAGGGTTATGAATAGTAGATAGCGCATTCGCTGGCCTTAGAATTGTTGAATTACTTTGCATGTATTAAAGTTCGCTAAATACTACCTTATCAATAACAATACTATTGTATGGTTTATGTAAGATGAGTGCTGGGGATTGTACTTTTATAACAAAGAATTAATTATAAAGGCTAGCGTGTGCTTTTCTGACCGCTTACCGAAAAGCAACCTGACGCGCCAATAAAAATGAACACAGGAAACAAGAATGGAAGCGGTGGCAGTAAAGAGGCAGCGGGTTTCAATACGTATGGCTCTGTGGATAACAAGCAGGTTCCATTTTATTAGGGGAGGGGCTACGGTGGATTAGATTTTTCACGAACGTTGCTAACCTTGCATTTGGTATGAAGTGGAGTGTGGGTGGTTAAGTGTTAGGCGAACGGAGGGCTGAGCCTCATATCAAATTGACAAGGGTGAACGTTGATTATACTGTTTCTGGTATCAATAACAGGGACAGTCGCATGAAGATACATTCACGTCAGCTAAATGAGACTGACTTTAAAACAATGCGGAAACTCCTGTTAAAGGAAGGGCCTAATGAATGGAATTACATTACAGATGAAAGTATTGATCATCAATTTCAACTTATCAATCAAGGAAAAGCTTTCGCTGTAATAGCAGAGGAAACTAGCATTGTTGGCTTCGCTGTTCTCATTATAAAAGACGCATGCCCAGCCAAATTGAGTAAGTATTCTGTTTTATTAGAGGTCGCATACATAAATGATGTGGTTGTTGCCTCAAGTCAAAGTGGCAAAGGTTTAGGCAGCAAGCTTCTGAAGGAGTCAATTAAATTGGCTGGCAATGAAAATTGTACATATGTCTATATCGAGCGGCACGAAGAAAATCTAGCATCAGCAGGCATGATGAAAAAGGCAGGGTTCGAGTTGGTAGAAACCTTCCAAGATCCAAAGAAGCGAACTACTGGCTCAAGAAATACTTCGGTGTTATCCATATGCACGTAACAATAAGCATATGGCCCGACGGCTTACCAGCCGCAGCTGTGCTGGGCGTAATGTGCCTTTAAATTGAAGTGGTTTGTCATTTAGGAAAAACAATGGACTATCAAACTTACCCGCCCCACCCAGATTTAGAGTCACTCATTCGTTGCTATTGGACATTGGAAGTTCCAGCAGCAAAGGATGTTCAAAGGCAACGAATCGTTCCTGATGGCACCATCGAAATGGCCTTTATTCTTGGAGATGATATCAAACGCTATACCAGCGAAGAGGAATTTATTATACAGCCTCGTTCAATGGTATTAGGGCAAATTATTGATCCTTTTTATATTGAACCAACAGGGACTGTTAATACCTTTGCGATTCGTTTTTATCCTTACGGTTTTGCTAACTTCGTATCTATGTCTCTTAAAGATTTGGCAAAGGTTGAAACACCTATTGAAATGCTTTTTGGAGAAGAAGTCGCTAAGAAGCTAGAACAAGACATCATTCAAGCAACGGATACCAAGCAAAGAATAGCGATCATCGAATGTTTTCTTCAGAGCAAGCTCAATGAGCAGGTGATGGTCAGTAACATAGTAACTAACATAGTAAGAGAAACCATAGATACACTTTTGGCTACAAAAGGAGGTGCATCGATCAATGATATTCTTGAGGGAAATTTATCAAAAGAAGACAGCTTGAAAGAATGTTCGTAAAGCAGGTGGGTATCAGTCCAAAGCAGTTAGGTAAGTTAATTCGCTTACAAAGTGCTTTGAAAATGTTACTTAACCAAGAAGATGAAAGCCTCACAAACATTGCTTATAACAACGAATACTACGATCAGGCTCACTTTATAAAAGACTTCAAAGAGTTTACTGGGGTTAGTCCTAAGGAGTTTTTAGGCAATGATAATATGGCGCTTTCTTCTGTTTTTTACAAATGAGTTAGGTTTGTCGCATTTTTACAATTCCATCTTTCATTGCTAGTTTATATTTATCAACCTAAATTAATAGATACTAAACAGCACTAAGCCAAGGTGAAAAGCTATGGAAAGTTATATTTCAATATTTGAAATTCCTGCAACAGACATGTCAAGAGCCATTCATTTTTATCAATCGATTCTGGAAGTTGATATCGAACACATGGAAATGCCAGGGATGGAAATTGGTATATTACCTTTCGAAGGACAGGCGGTTACGGGGGTTATCATGAAGGAGGAAGGTTTAAAACCTTCAGCCGATGGAGTTACTATCTATCTAAACGGCGGTGACAACCTGCAAGTCATTCTGGATAGAGTGCAGGAGAGTAGCGGTAAAATTATGATTCCTAAAACGCCTCATGCTGATGAAATTGGATTTTTCGCCATCTTTCTGGATTCTGAAGGCAATAAAATAGGATTGCACTCACCGAATTGATTGAATAGCTAGCGTACAGCAAGGCTTAAATGATTTTTGAACTTCCCCCGCCAATAACGATATCAATGCCTCTGTGGATAACAGGTTGGTGTATCTCTATGGTGGGTGAGAGGTACAATCGAACCCGAATAAAAATTAGAAGGCTAAGTCTTTAGCAATTACTGAGTTTCCTGTAAACTACGGCCGATTCAATTGGCTGAAGATATACCAGCCATAAACAGCATGGAAGTTGTTCACACTGGTTTCTTTAGAATAATAGAAATACTCCGCAGTACTCTTCCCGCATTAAATATTAATTTGCTATACCTGGTCAAATAAACATCAATTTGATACTAGGCCTCAAAAGGGAAGAAATTATGAGCTTAGAAAAGTGTTCTTTGAATATCATTAGGGAACTCGCGAAATGAAAAATACTCAATATTATTTATTATTGTTATCTTTTTTGCTCTTTGTTTTCATCAGTGGGCGATCTTTTGCTGCTATCTCTTTCAATCAGAATCAAGTCGATATTGTACTTGCTCCATCATGCAACCATGTTCCTAGCAGTATTCCGTATACATTAAGTGATGCGTCTTTTGATGAATCATTAATCACAGTGAGCTCCGACTCTGTTTGGGCAATTCCCTCGGTAAACAGTGAGCTAGACCTGATTGAAATAACTTTTGCGACTGAAAATTTATTTGCTTCATATACTGCAACCATAACGGTTAATGATGGTGAAAGTGTTAATGAACTTTTCATACATGCAAACGTGCGACCTTTAGACATTTATCGTTTACTGGATGACCCTCTCCGTTCAAAAACTTATGGAATACAAAGGGATGGTATTCACAATGGCAGTATTGTTGCTTTTGACCCTATTCAGGAATCTCTTATCTCGTGTATTAGTGTAGGAAAAAGTCCAACCGACTTCGTCATTAATGATAACAGTACTGAACTGTTTGTGATTAATAGTGTAGGTGAAACGATCGATATTATCGATCTAGAGACTTTTTCTATCAAAGAAACGATTAATCTTCCTAGTTATAATGCTTGGGGAGACGCTGATGATACAACCGCAAATATAGAATTAGGCCCTGAAGGTATTATTTATTATAGCGATGGTTCTTGGGGACCAATTCTTCATGTGCTTAAAAGAAGTACTGGTGAAGTATTGCAGTCAATTGATTTCAAAGGTAATGCGGGTTCAAACAATACGGGTTTTATGGACTTTGCTACGACCCGTGATAAGACAAAGATGGTTGCGATGCCTCAATACGGATGGTCTGCTGGTGCTCACTCTCCTAGAATAGGGCAGTACACTATTAATGCCGATGGCACGGTTAACTTTGTTAAAGAGACAACGCTTTCTAATTTCAGCCGAGACCCATTTGAAGCACCTGTGTTGATGCGGGATGATGATCAGGTTGCGGTTATGAAAACAATTTCTACTAGTCCTGAAAATACGGATAGTCTTGAGCGTGTATTCCCATCAGCAATTTGGTCTATGAATCCTAATGGAAGCGTTGTGGCAACCGCTGAAAAACTTTATAGCTACGATACGGGTATCGAACTTTATACGATTCCAGGGGGGAGTGTAAGAGAATCTGGTTATACCTATTCTAAGGCCCAGGCATTTACATCCGATTTTACTCGGTTTGTGTATTTTAATTATTCAGATCGCACACTGAATGTTGTGAATTTGATCGATGAAATTGGTTTAGAACAGTTGGGCAGATCATTGAATCCTGTAGAGGGTGGGGTTGTGACTTCACCCGACACATTAACTTGGACTTCCTTGGCAGGTGTTGATCAATATGATCTTTATTTAGGCACTGATGAGGGCGCTATTGCTTCTGCAGGTTTGGACTCCCCGTTTTATCTTGGCCGAGTTACCGGTACAAGCTTTGCCTTGTTGCAAGAATTAACCGATGGCGCGGATTATTTCTGGCGCATTGATCCTATTACAACTCAGGGTGCTGAAACCGGTGGAGTCTATTCATTTACCGTTTCAGCAATTGGGCTTGATATAAACAAAATTAATGTACAGACAGTTGCTGGCCATTCTAATTATCAATTTGATATTCAATTAACGTCTAAAAATTCAGGTGTTGCTTGGACTGCTTCCTCAGCGGATAGTTGGGTGACATTGACTGAAAACACGGGTCTGACTCCATCAGTTCTTAGTGTGCACCTAGATGCATCAATGCTTTCTAGTGGTTTATATAATTCTACCATTACTCTTAATAGCGAGTCGGGTGATTTGATAATACCGATTAAACTTCAAGTCGATGCACTTAGTATTACGCATATTCACAGTGATCGTGACTCTGCAAAAGTTTATGCAATCAGTGAGGATATTAGTGATGTAGTTTCTCAAGCCTATTTGCTTGAAATTGATTCGGTTACTGAAACAATTCAACGCGTAACCCCTGTGGGATCATCAGTGACAGATATTGCTCTTCATTATGCGGATAACCTTATTTATGTAACAAACTGGAAAAGCGGTAACCTTCTTACCATCGATAAAACTACCCTTGAGCATATAAAGAGTTCTGCATTCAAGCCGGCTGGGGCAACAGGTTATTCTGAAGGTGATGTGTATCGAGTAGCGGCTGGCGCTTCGCAGCGGTTGGTTGTTGAAGAAGAAGATCAGTGGATTGATATCAGCCTTTTTAATACCCATACTGAAACCGTTAGCAATAAGGCTTTTGTTCGAGAAGGAGGTGGAGCGTTTGGTCCTATTGGTCGATATTATTATCATGGAGAAAATAATTCTTCGGGCGCATCTATAATAAAATATGATACCAGTGGAGATGTATTTACCAAGTTGGAAGAGGTTCGTCCTGAAGGAATTTCAAGTTATTATGGCTCAAGAACCGTTGTCGTTTCGGAAGATGGGTCTCGAGTTTTCTGGGCTGGTGTTGCTTTAAATCAAGACCTTGAAACAGACTGGGGGGTTGGGGATATAATTTATTCAACTTCTGCTGATGGGCGTTATGCTATCAGTGAAACGGCCATTTATGATGTGAACGTTAGACGCCAAGTTTTAACTATGCCGATCAATACTAAGGTGAGTGGGTATAACTCGACCAGTGAGAAATTGATTGTTCAAGAGGCCGATGATCTTAAGTTCTATACCATTTCAACACAACTCTCAATTCCTGCTCCTGTGCTTAGCCTTAGTAGCCCAACTTTCGATACAATTGAAGTAAACTGGACTGATAAATCTTTAGAAACGGAATTTTTCATCCAGCAAAGATTATTAGGTTCCATTCCGTGGACGGATGTACAGAAAACAGCTGCTAACGTAACAGAGTGGACAGCGGTTAATTTGCAAGA
>Ga0209707_1000475_pt1 | contig 24399 bp, 18 predicted proteins | sample EN4Hudsemesocosm_FD_184630 | JGI IMG/M metagenome (GOLD analysis project Ga0209707, IMG submission 184630) | Methane-oxidizing microbial communities from mesocosms in the Hudson Canyon - EN4B Hudson Canyon (SPAdes) (version 2) | ecosystem: Environmental > Aquatic > Marine > Cold seeps | place... | reverse complement strand
TTAATCATTGGTCCAACAGGTGCGGGTAAATCAGCCACGCTGGTGTATTTGATTTTACAAATGCTAGCTATTTATAGACCACGTATTTTTGTTATTGAAGCAGGTAATTCATTTGGATTACTGGGGCAGTATTTACAATCAAAAGATGTCCCCGTCAATCAAGTGACCATGGCACCCAACGCAGATGTCAGCTTGCCGCCTTTTAGTGAAGCCTTAAAACTATTGGATGAATATCAAAAAAAAGGGGAAGAAATTGAAAACTTTGATGACGATGATCTAAATGCATCCATTGTTGATGAAGAAATAGATTTAGAAGATGAATCACGCGATTTATTAGGGGAAATGGAAATTGCTGCTCGCATTATGATTACCGGTGGAGATCAGCGAGAAGATGACCGGATGACACGCGCGGATAGGCTGATGATACGCAATGCTATATTGCTAGCCGCTAAGACAGTTTTTGAGGAAGGTCGGAACCAGGTGCTAACCGAAGATGTGGCCAATGCCTTAAGGAATCTGCCCGATTTATTAGAAAAACGCCAAGAAAGAGCGGTAGAAATGGCCGATGGACTCAGTCTTTTTTGTACGGGCTTAGCAGGCCATTTTTTTAATCGGACAGGCTCACGCTGGCCTGATGTGGATGTCACGATAACCGATATGGGAATATTAGCCCGTGAAGGTTATGAAGATCAGTTAACTGTTGCTTACATTGGTTTGATGAACCACATTCATGACCTGGTAGAACAACACCAGAATGATGACCGCCCAACCATAGTCATCACTGATGAAGGTCATATTATCACCACCAACCCTTTATTAGCCCCGTATGTGATCAAGATCGTCAAGATGTGGCGAAAACTGGGGGCTTGGTTTTGGATAGCCACTCAAAACCTGGAAGATTTTCCAGATGCCAGTAAGAAAATGCTCAACATGTTGGAGTGGTGGATGTGTTTGGTGATGCCTAAAGAAGAAGTCGAGCAAATAGCACGGTTTAAAGATCTCACAGAAGAAGAAAAAACTATGCTGTTAGCGGCACGTAAATCCCCCAGACAATATACCGAAGGGGTGGTGCTAACAGATGAGCTAAAAATGCTATTCAGAAACGTCCCACCATCATTAGCCCTGGCATTGGCCATGACTGAAAAAGATGAAAAAGCCAGGCGACATGAATTAATGAGAGAACATGGCTGTACAGAACTTGAAGCCGTTGAATATGTAGCTAAGGAAATTAGTCGAAATAGAGGAGGGGAGTAATGCGTATATTCTCAATTCGTCTTTTTCTTGTATTAATGTTTTTTGGGTTTAGTTTTAAATTGCAGGCAAAGGAGCAACTATTTATTGAGGTGATTAGCAGTGATTCATTTCCTGTGACAGGTATTAAGGCACTTCAACAACAAGGTTTTTCAGTCAATGTTTACAATCTTGATGATGGCAAACGGCTAGTTGCTCAAATAGGCACTAATTTACCCAATAATCAAAATGCTGCAAAAAATGTACTGCAGCAACGCTTTAAAAAAATGGGTGGAAAGCAAGTAAAAGCACAATTCATCCAAGCTTATCAAGCGGTCACCCTCAGTACTCAATATGGGTTAAGTCGTTATCCAGCGGTGGTATTCAATCATGGAGAATCAGTTGTATACGGTGAGACTAACCTAATTCAAGCGCTACGCCTTTACCAGCAATGGAAGGCCAAGTAATGAATATCAATAGCCTTCCGACTCAAAGCATACGTGCCGTTTGTTTATGTCTTAGCTTATTGACCACAACAGCGACCGCCGATGAATGCACTCAATTTAGAGTAGTCGGTGTTTGTATCTGGATTGTGTGTACTTCATTTGGTTGTGATATTGATGTGACCATTAAGTACGGTCACTTTAACCCTGATGTGATTGTCAGTATCACCAACGAGCAGGGAGTTGACCGAGTAGAGGATTCGGTCAGAAATGATACTTATAACCGTAATCATAATAATCTGATTTATCAGGATGCCAAAGCCTATGGCCATCCGTTGACGGGCCATATTTATTGTCCCTCCAATACCACGGCGGGCGGTCAATACTTTTCATCAAAAACTGATATTCCCTCCTGGCGTTATGGTGGGCTGGATACGCTGACAACAGCTGCATTGATACCCGGTCAAAGAGAAATTGGTGCTTGGCCTAAAAATACCTGGGGAGCCTTGTACCCAAGAACTGGCTGGACAACACAACACTCAGAAGCCAAGGCTGCAGCAGTGGTTGCACAACGGGTAGGCGATATTATTACTCGTAGCGGAGAGCCTCATGTTTACCGAAGTATTCTGGGGAGACCCATTTTTGTCGCAGATCATAAATTAACTTGGTCACCGAGTAACTTAAAAGAAAATAGCAATGAGGAAGGCTGGTGGCAACCTACTACACCAAAGCTTGAACACTGCACTCTATTTGGCATAGATGATACCAAGGACAAAACGGGCTGGGGCGGAGGACGCATTTCAAAAAATGGTGAATACCGTCATGCCTTATGGCGACCTTATAGCTGTTGTGAAATTGATGACGGCGCATTGATTGTGATTGATTTTATGCCTTTTCCCTCACCTATCACGACAAATTAAGGTGGCACTCATGAATAAAGTACTGTTTATTTTTTTAATGTTATGTAGTTTGCATAGTTACTCTGCACCGCTGGCTAACAGTAATAATAGCGAGTTCTATTACCAGATTGGCGGTGCTAGATCCATTTCTTTACCTGCAAATGCAGGCGTTAAAACAAATGTTTTGGATGCCTCTTATGAGTATGGGCTAGGTTACAGCTGTGGTAACTTTGATCCGATAAAGGGTGTGGCTGATGCTATTAACGGTCTAAAAGGCACCAAAGATAAATTGATTACAGGAGCTGTGGGTGCGGTAACCTCAGCAATTGGTTCTTTACCTGCATTGATATTACAACGTATAGACCCGGGGTTATATGATTTATTCCAAAATGCCTTAATTCGTGCTGAAGCTTCCATTGCCCTGGCAACAAAGACTTGTGAAGATTACGAAGAACAAATCAAACGGGGGAAAAACCCTTATAAAGGCTGGACCGATATATCAAAAGCCATAGACTGGAAAGTCCAAATGGGTAGCAAGGGCTATGGTAGCTCCAAAGTGGGTGTCGATACAGCCAAGAACAATGTAGCAAAAAATAATGGTAAAAATGGCATGCCATGGATCGGAGGTAAAAAAGCAGGTGGACAATCACAAGCACCGATTAAGGCAACTTATGATGTTGTGAAAGCAGGGTATAACCTGACACTCAACCGTAAAGCCGATGAAACCAAAGCCCCTAAAGTGCCCAAGGGTAGTGTGCCTCCCAGAATGGTCGAGATATGGAAAGATCCAGATGAAGCCTCACAATGGGCGGTTGATGTGTTGGGTGATGTCTATATTCGTACATTCGATAACCATAAAGTAGAAACTACCCCTGGGCACGGTCTTTTGCCTAAAATTGAAAAAGAGAATACACAGATAGCAACAGACCTTGTGAAACTGGTCTCTGGTAAATCAACGCTCAGCCTAAAAAACCTAAATGAAGTCTCCAGTAACAGTGTGTTAATTAATGCAGATGTTATTAAGGCAATACGCGGACTAGGGCCGAGTGAACAAGCCATTGCCGCCAGTAAATTAGCGTCGGAAGCGGCTATGTCAAAAGTGCTTGAAAAAGCATTGATCATTCGACGTATGTTGATTACGGGAGGGCGTGAACCGAATGTATCACAAACTGAAGCCCACAAATTTATCCAGGAATCCGTTTTACAACTGGATCGAGATATTAATGATGTCTTGTTTGAACGACGGATTCATACTGAACTAGCATCACATACCCCTAAACTTATTTTAGAGTTAAAAAACCAGCATAAAAATAGAAGCTATACCCAGCAACGTGAAGCAGGCAATGAAGAAAAGCTGATTGAAGACGGAGCGGTGAAATAATGAAAGCTTCACAACAGGGGACAAAGGTATTTATAGCGTTATTAAAACTGATGATGACATTAGCTGTGCTGATCATTATCGGATTAGTGATCAGCCTTGCCTATAGCAACCTGGCATCAGTTGATAAATTCATTACAACAACTAAACCCTGGTTGTTATTCTGGCGAATGCTGCTGTTTCTGGCATTAATCGCTGGATGGCCTCAATGGTCTGTGATGTATGCAAAATGGGCAACACTAACTGAGGCCCAATTAATCCGTATGTTGGAGTATCGCTGGCGAATCGCTTTATGGTTGCTGGTGATGGAAGCCGTGTTATCACAGGGTGTTTTGAGTGAATTTGTTAATAGCCTAGTAACAAAGGATACAGCGCTATGAGTGTTTCAACGTATCTGGAGCTGTATTTAACGTTATTTGGCTGGCATATGTACAGCGTGTTCTGGGATATTATTCTGGATACGGGAATTGCCTATATGCCCTTTGTCGGTATGTTCTTGCGTAATATCGCCGAACCCATTAAAAGTCAGGAAGCCAAGGATGCATCAAACACCTCATTACGACGTATTGAAATTGATATGTTTATTATGTTCACGGTGATTGTATTGGCCGTGCAACCGTTTATGACGATCAAATATGACGGCATGAGTTACACCAAGGCTTGTTCAAAAGCTGCCGCAGTTAAAGCGGGTAAAACAGGAACAAGTTATGATGCGATTTTTACCCAGGCCACATTAGGCGGTGGCACCGTTAAAATCCCAATCTGGTGGTATGCGGTTTTATCTATTACTGGTGGCTTTAATGATGCCGCTATTTTAGGTATTCCCTGTCATACAAATATCCGTTTGCTGTCATTTAAAATGAATAATGCCAGAGTGACTGACCCACATTTAAGACGCCAGTTACAGCTGTTTCATAAAGATTGTTATAACAGCGCAATGACAACCTTTCTGGATAAAAAATTACCCTACCCAAAAGCACTGCTTAAAGATGATTTGTATTGGTTAGGCTCAAGTTATTTCCTTAGTGATTTATATAAAAAGCAGCGAGCCAGTACAGAAATTCCAGGATTTAAGTACGATAAAAGCCGAGACCTAGAATATGATCCCAAAGTGTATATCCCCGTCGATGGCAAACCCACCTGTGAACAATGGTGGACAGGTAAAGGTCATGCAGGGAAGCTTGGATTAAAAGATGCATTAGCCGGGCAAATTGATAAGTCTATATTGACTGACTTTAAAACCAAGGTCGCCAAAATCACCGGAAAAACTCAAGCTGAAGCGGAAGATATTGCCATTAAAACACTGGTCAGTCGGGAAAAATCTAATTTTGATGGTCTGCGGAATTTAAATGCCTACAATGACAGCAGTTTTGCTAATACGCTTAATTCAGCAGCTGCAAGTATTGGTGTGCTAAAAGAATCCGCCACATTCTATCCCGCGATGTATGCGATGAAAACAGCAGCGCCTATTATTCAGGCGGCAGTATTGATGATGATCTACATGCTGATGCCATTTTACTTTGTGTTTTCATCCTACAATATCGGCAAGATGATTTTTATGACAATTATCATCTTCTCAGTAAAATTTTGGACCGTGCTATGGGCCGTATCTCATTGGCTGGATAACAATCTAATGGATGCGATTAAACCCAGCTGGTACCGGCTGGACTTAACCCAAAACAATCTGGTGGTGGAGTTTATTGTGGATTTTGTGATTGCTGGGCTGTTTGTGGTGACACCCTTGTTTTGGTCTGGGTTGCTGACTTGGGCTGGGCATAGAGTAGGGCATGAGATAAACAGCTCAACTGACAAAATGAGCGGTGGAGCAAAGTCAGCAGGTTCAAAAGGAGGTGGTGCAGTTTCAAGTCTAGCATCAGCAGGTGTTAAAAAAGGGAATAAATAAGCTTACGTAACTATTAACGGTGGTGGTGTTTAGTCATCATATAATCCCCCAAATTCAACACCACTATCTACTTTTCCAGTGGCGTAATTATAAACTCCTCCATGACTAGGTGCGCCATTATCAATTTTCTCTTCATCTAAATCATCTAACAACCCCAAGCGAGCAGCTAAGACAAACCCAGTCAGATAAACAATAAAAGTTAATAAATCAGCAATAAATGGTACGAACAGAGCAAGCAGAATCATCCCTACAATTAAGCCAATAGTTTTGTACCTAGCCAGTTTTAAAGCTTTCTTCGCTATGACATGATAAGAACTAATCACAATGCGCTTTATACTAACTTTACGACTTAAACATTGACCGATACACGCTGGTATTAAGAGTAGTGCTGCTACAAATAATGCCAAACAACCAATTACACCCAATGTTGAAATCCAGTCAGCATTTGCTTCAGAGGCAAAAATCAAAGCCATCACCAGAGGAAAGGTTGCAATACCCCCGATAAGGGTTAACCATTTTCCAGCAATATTTACAAAATGGATAGCGTGTCCATTAGGATAGGCTTCAACCTCAGGCGTCATAAGGTGAGCAAGTGTGTTATTCAGACGATGAATAGCAACCAGTAAAGCCAGTGTCACTACAATGGCACTGATGAGTAAAAATGTTTCCATTTTCATCTCCTGTAATTTTTTACTTATCCACAGAATCTGTGGATAAGTATGTGAACACATTTATTTATATTCTGTTATATCAAGGTCTGTAGTGGATTGTCTAGTTTTTAGTCAATTAACCCATGGGTAAAAACAATTTTAAAGGCTGAGCAGAAAAGGGCACAAAGCCAAAGCTCTGATAAAACTCAGCAACCGAAGGATTTAACGCGTCAACGACAATGGCATAGACGGCTAATATTTCACTGGCCTGCTCAACTCGCTGCACTGCATCGGCTAACAAAATAGATCCTAAACGTTGACCTTGATACTGCTTATCTACTGCTAAGCGTCCTAATAATGCAACAGGGATGGGATAGTTGGGTAATCGGCGTTTTTGTGCAAGTGGTAAGTCATCAGCACTTATGCTTCCTGCACTAAGCGTGTAGTAACCCATAATAGTTTTTTCAGCATCAACAGGTGAAGCAATAAATACCCTATTTATACGGTTTTTTATGTTCTGGCGAGCATAGCGATATAAATAAGTATTCAGACTCGACTCACCACAATCAAACGCTTTACGAAGATGACCTGTATTCAGAGCATTAATTGATAACTGCATAGTTAACGAACAACTGATTTCTTATGCAAGGCTAAAGCCTCAGTTAGTTTTGTATTTTTTGCAGGTGGGCTTTCCAGAGCATCTAAGAATATATCCCAGTCAGGCTGAGACAAAGTAATGTGCTCATGTTCACTGATGATAGTTTCAGCCGCCGCTAAGGATTGCGACAGGACAAACTCAGATAGCTTCTTGTGGCTATAATTCGCGGCTTTTTCCAGCTTCTGTTTTGACACGGTATCCAGGCGAATATGCATTCGCTCCTGTTTAATGGTTTCTGTTGTAGGCATGAAAGTCTCCAATTGGTTAAGTTAATTGTACGCCAATTGTGCGTTATTATAAATTATTTATTAGCACAACCCTCTAATAACCTCTATACTCATTCTATTGACTATGCTGCTTAGTTGTCTTAAGTGCTTTTACCGATAATATGGATATATGAAATTCACAGAAGATTCTAGAGTCAAAATACCCACCATCCTGCACCTAACCCGCTTAGGCTATAAGTATCTCTCACTAAAAGACGCTGTCTGGGATGAAGACACTAATATCTTCACCGATATTTTCAAGCAAAGTATAGCCAAGATTAATGACGGTATTGAAGCAGATGATATAAATCGTTTGCTTGTGGATGTAAAACTAACACTAGAGAATGAAGACTTAGGTAAAGCCTTTTATGAGCTGCTTACTCAGCGTTCAGGTACCAAGTTAATTGATTTCAGTGATTTCTCTAATAATAGATTTCATGTGGTTACTGAACTGACCTATAAAAATGGAGATGATGAATTTCGCCCCGACATTATTCTGTTAATCAATGGAATGCCGTTAGTCTTTATCGAAGTCAAAAAGCCCAACAACCAAGATGGTGTGTTAGCCGAACGTAAACGCATCAACACACGTTTTCAAAATAAAAAATTCCGTCGTTTTGTAAATATCACTCAGTTAATGGTGTTTTCCAATAATATGGAATATGACGACGATTCATCGCAGCCGATTGAAGGAGCGTTTTATGCTTCACCGTCCTATCACAGCCCCGTATTTAATTACTTTCGTGAAGAAGAAACCCTAAATTTAGCGACCTTATTGACAGCTGAAGACGATGATATTGAAAATATAGTGCTAAAAGACACTAATCTAAATATCATCAAACACAACCCTGAATTCCTGACTAATAAACAGCCCACCACACCAACTAACCGGATATGCACCTCACTATTCAGTCAAGATCGTTTAAGCTTCTTATTGCAGTATGCCTTGGCCTATGTGAATGAAACCGATGGCTTACAAAAGCACATCATGCGTTACCCGCAGTTATTTGCCACCAAAGCCATAGAGCAAAAATTAACTGAAGGTATCCGTAAAGGGATTATCTGGCATACTCAAGGCAGTGGTAAAACGGCGTTAGCGTATTACAACGTGCGCTACCTAACCGATTACTTCCAAAAGCAATCCATTATTCCCAAGTTTTACTTTATTGTTGATCGCATTGATCTGTTACAGCAAGCACACCGTGAGTTTACTTGCCGAGGATTAATTGTACATAACATTAGTTCGCGTGATGAATTCGCCAAAGACATTAAAGCAACGGGCGTTATCCATAATCATTCAGGTAAACCAGAAATTACCGTCGTAAATATTCAGAAATTTAAAGATGATCCTGATGTCGTTAGTTCCAATGATTACGACGTATCTATTCAACGTATCTATTTTCTTGATGAAGTTCATCGTAGCTATAACCCCGAAGGAAGTTTTTTAGCTAACCTCAGTCAGTCAGATAAAAACGCTATAAAAATAGGTTTAACGGGTACGCCATTACTGGGTAATGATTACAATTCCAGAGCCTTATTTGGCGACTATATTCACAAATACTATTACAACGCCTCTATTGCCGATGGCTATACACTACGTTTGATTAGGGAAGAGATCGCCACTAATTATAAAATGGCATTACAAAAAATCTTAGAAGAATTAAAAATCCAACAAGGAGATGTGAATAGGAAAGAAATCTATGCCCACTCCCGCTTTGTTGAACCCATGCTGGACTACATTGTTAAAGACTTTGAAAAAAGCCGAATAACCTTTGCGGATAATGGTATTGGCGGTATGGTGATCTGTGATAGTGCGCCTCAAGCTAAAAAAATGTTTGAAATATTCAGCGCTAAGTATGCAGATCAACCATTAGATACAGCAGCGCAATCAGCAGCAAATGATGAAACGATTGAACAGCTAAAAGTTGCCACCCCAAAAGCAAATTATCAGGCCCAGCAAAAACAAAACAGCAAAGTCAAAAATGCGGCACTGATACTGCATGACATAGGTACTAAAGAAGAACGTAAACACAAAGTAGAAGAGTTTAAAGCCGGAAATGTCGACTTACTGTTTGTCTATAATATGCTGCTCACTGGCTTTGATGCCAAACGCCTGAAAAAACTTTATCTAGGGCGATTAATAAAAAAACATAACCTACTACAAGCACTCACCCGAGTTAACCGTACCTATAAAGACTTCCGTTACGGTTACGTAGTTGACTTTGCTGACATACGCAAAGAGTTTGAAGAAACTAATAAAGCTTATTTTAAAGAGCTGCAAGATGAACTTGGCGATGAAATGGAGCATTACTCCAATCTATTCAAATCAGCCGACGAGATCAAACAAGAAATTGAAGACCTAAAAGACTTATTGTTCCGCTTTGATACTAACAATGCAGAAGTATTCTCGCAGCAAATCAGTCAAATCCAAGATCGCAGCCAAGTGCAAGCATTAAAAAAAGCCTTATCTAATGCAAAAAGCCTATACAACTTAATACGCTTAACTGAGCAGCCGGAATTACTGGAAAAAATAGATTTTAAAAAATTAAATATACTCTACAAAGAAACCAGTAATCATTTAGATTTGCTTAACCTAAAGCAAAATATCGAAAACAGCACAGATACTACCAACCTTCTTAATGTTGCCTTAGAAGACGTGCTATTTATGTTTACCAAGATTAGCGAAGAAGAGTTGGTTTTAGCTGACCAACTTAAAAGCACTTTGCGCAGAACGCGCGAAGCCTTAGCCAGTAATTTTGACCAGCAAGACCCAAAATTCGTTAAGCTAAAAGAAGAGTTGGAACGCCTGTTTAAAAAGAAAAAGCTAAGTGAAGTCAGCCAGGACGATATGAACGAAAACATCGGCAGCCTGAATAAAATTCATGAAAAGGTTAAAGAGCTCAACCGAGAAAATAATCAGCTAAAAGCCAAGTATCAAGGTGATGGTAAATACACGCGTATTCATAAACGCTTACTAGAGCGTGGTAACATATCCGAGCAAGAGCGCCGTATTCATCAAGCCTTAAGTGAAATTAAAATCCAAGCTGATGACCAAGTGCTGCAAAACACCCAAATACTCGATAACGAAAGTTATTTTGACCGTATGATGATGCCTATTGTGATCAAGCAGTTTAAAGGTGAACAAAAAATCAACCTTAATGCTGATGCCTCACGCTATATCAACAATTTGGTCGTACAAGAATATATGAACGAATACAACAATATCCACACTGGAGCTTATTAGTGGTAACCCGCGATTTTGAACAACAAACTAAACAACTGATCGACAGTCTAAAAGGTATTTGCGCCTCCTACGGATTAGGTAACGATGGCAATGAATTTAAAATTATCACTCAAGTTTTTTTATATAAATTTCTTAACGACAAATTTGCTTACGAAGCCAAGCAAATTGATGACACTTTAGCTAAAGCCGAAAACTGGGAAAAGGCCATTAGCGTATTAAGCGCAGATGATTTAGATATGCTGCAATTGCAACTCGGTGCAGACACGGCAAGGCTCAAACCTGAACATTTCATTTCGCATTTATTCGAGCAACAAAACGCCCCTGATTTTGCCAAATTGTTTGATGATACCTTGCGTGATATAGCCATTAGCAATAATGATATCTTCTCAGTTAAAACCGATGGCGGCAGTAAAGTCACCTTGTTTGATCGGGTTAGTGAATTTATTACCGATACCTCTAAACGTGATGCGTTTTGTCGAGCACTAATCAATAAACTGGTTGAATTCAGCTTTGAACATATTTTTACCCAAAAATACGATTTTTACGCGGCCATCTTTGAATATCTGATTAAAGACTATAACAAAGACAGTGGCGGTAAATATGCCGAATATTACACCCCCCATGCCGTGGCTAAAATCATGGCCGCTATTCTGGTGCCCAAAGAGCAGCAAGGCAAAGTTAAAAACGTCAGTTGTTATGATCCTTCAGCGGGGTCAGGTACTTTATTAATGAACATCGCCCATGCCATTGGCGAACAACGCTGTAGTGTTTTTTCTCAGGATATTTCCCAGAAATCATCAAGCTTACTACGCTTAAATCTAATTCTAAATAATCTAGTCAGTAGCATCCCAAATATCATCCAGGGGAATACTATACTGCACCCTTACCACAAGGAAGCAAGCAAGCTAAGAGAGTTTGACTATATCGTCTCTAATCCACCCTTTAAAATGGATTTTAGTGATTTTAGAGATGATCTGGACAGTAAAGAAAATCAGATGCGTTTTTTTGCAGGAATACCAAAAATTGCAGCCAAGAAGAAAGAAGGAATGGCTATATATCTATTGTTTCTTCAACATATTATTTATTCGCTTAAAGAGGGTGGTAAAGCTGCCGTCGTTGTACCTACTGGGTTTATTACCGCACAATCCGGCATTGATAAAAAAATTCGCCAAAAGTTGGTCGATGAAAAAATGTTATCGGGCGTAGTGTCTATGCCCAGTAATATTTTTGCCACCACGGGAACTAATGTCTCTATAGTCTTCATCGATAAAAGCAATCAAGGCAATGTGGTGTTAATTGATGCTTCTAATTTGGGTGAAACTGTTAAAGACGGTAAAAATCAGAAAACCGTACTGACCGAAGCTGAAGAAGGTCAGATTATTGCGGCTTTTAATGCTAAGCAAGTCGTTGATGATTTTTCTGTGGTGCTGAGTTATGAGGATATATCCGCTAAAAACTATAGTCTTAGTGCAGGGCAGTACTTTGAAGTGAAGATTGAGTATGTGGAGATTACTCAGGAAGAGTTTGACGTTAAGGTGCAAGGGTTTAGTGATGATTTAGATAGTTTGTTTGCTGAGTCTAAAGACTTAGAAATCAATATTAAAGGACAGTTAGCGAGTCTGCAATATGACTAATGTTGAAAAGAAAAGGTTAGGCGATTTAGTTAATTTTAAGAGAGGCTACGACCTACCAGCACAAAGTCGTGAGGCTGGGTCATACCCTGTATTAAGTTCATCAGGCATTTCTGGTTATCACTCAAAGTACAAAGCTGAAGGAGAAGGTATTGTTACTGGACGATATGGGACTTTAGGTAAAATGTATTATGTTAATGAAAAATACTGGCCCCATAATACTGCTCTTTATGTGACGAGTTTTAAGGGTAATCATCCTAAATATATTTATTATTTACTAAAGTGTCTAGGGCGAATTAGAACTTCTGATAAAAGTGCTGTTCCTGGTGTGAATAGAAATGAACTACATGAAATGGTTGTTCCATGCGTGGATAATAAAAACCAACAAGTGAAAATTGCCACCGTTCTCTCCACCCTAGATGCAAAAATAGAACTCAACAACCGCATTAATACCAAATTAGAAGCCATGGCAAAAACGCTGTACGACTACTGGTTTGTGCAGTTTGATTTCCCTGATAAAAACGGCAAGCCTTATAAATCTTCTGGTGGAAAGATGGCTTACAACGAAATCCTAAAGCAGGAAATACCAAAGGGATGGAAAGATTTTTCAATTCCTGATCTTCTAACCATCAAAACTGGAAAAGAAGATGCTAATTTTGCCACTGAAAATGGTAAGTATCCTTTTTTTTCCTGCGCAGATAAACCTTTAAGCTGCAACTTTCCTGTGTTTAAGGGCAAAGCTATTTTACTGGCTGGAAATGGAAACTTTGGAATACAACGGTTTGATGGTGAGTTTAATGCTTATCAGAGAACTTATGTTCTAATACCAGACAGAGATGAATACTACACCAATATTTATTATGTAGTAAAAGACAAGGTAAAGACATTAACGAATAGTTCACGAGGCTCCATAATTAAGTTTATAACAAAAGGAGATATTGAAGACATTATTATGCCGTTACCTGTTACTGATGGGCAGGAACTTTTCCAAATATTAAATACTATTTCTAAAAAAATTAGTACTAAGGCTATAGAAAACCAACAACTCACCCAACTCCGTGACTGGCTATTACCTATGCTAATGAATAGTCAAGTAACCGTTAAATAAGGATATACAAACACCATGAAAGCCGCCTCAGCCAATTTACTCAGCGTTATTAAAGGCCCCAAACAATTCGTTATCCCTATTTACCAACGCACTTATAGCTGGCACCAAACTCAATGTGAACAGTTATTTCAGGATATTCTACGCATTAGCGATAGTGCAAATTCTTTAGGAGATAGTCAAGGGCATTTTGTCGGTTCGGTGGTGTATTTTCAGGAAAGTATTCATACGGTTTCTGATGTGCCGCGTCTATTGGTAATTGATGGTCAGCAGCGATTAACCACTATAACCTTGTTAGTGACAGCCTTGGCCGAATTTATCAGTGATCACCCTGATTTACTGGAAACCAATGCCACCAAACTAAGAAACTATTATCTGTTTAATGCCGAAGAAGACGGAGAGTTACGCTATAAATTATTACTGACCCGACGCGACAAACAAACTTTAATCGAGTTACTCGGTGGTATTACACCTAGCGAACCTGCCTCGCAGCGTTTGCTAGAAAATCATCAGTTTTTTAAATCAAAAATTAACAGCAGTAATGCGGTGGCTGTATATAACGGCTTGATGCGTTTATTTGTAGTGGATGTCGCGCTAGAAAAAGACGTCGATAACCCTCAACTAATTTTTGAAAGTCTGAACAGTACTGGGCTGGATTTATCCCAAGCTGATTTAATCCGAAACTATGTGCTGATGGGACAAGAGGTCAAACTACAAACGGAATTGTACGAGAAATTTTGGTATCCGATGGAGCAAAATTACGGCAATGAATACAGCAAACGTTTTGACTGGTTTATGCGGGATTATTTGTCGGTAAAAACAGGTGGCATTACTAAAATAGGCCATGTCTACGAAGCATTTAAGCAATTCGACCTGAGTGATCAATCGCCTGATAATGTCAGTGCTTTAGTCGAAGATATTCATCGTTTTTCAGGATTTTATGTCAATATGGTGTTGCATAAAGAGCCAAGTAAACTATTGCAAAAAGCCTTTAAACGGATTTCGCGGTTAAAAGTGGATGTCAGCTATCCTTTTCTGTTAGCAGTCTATGCCGATTATGCTGATAAACATTTAAACGAACAAGAATTTAATCAAATCCTTTGTTTAGTCGAAAACTATGTATTCCGCCGCGCTATTTGCGGTATTCCGACCAATAGCCTGAATAAAACCTTTGCTAATTTGTATCACTCAGTACGCAAAGAAAACTATCTTGAAAGTGTGCAAGCCGCATTTTTATTGCTTGGCAGCTATAAACGCTTCCCACCTGATGCTGAATTCAAAACCGAATTAGTCGCCAAAGATGTCTACAACTTTAGAAACCGAAATTACCTGTTAGACCGCTTGGAAAACCATCAACGTAAAGAGCATGTTGCCATCGATGAATACACCATTGAACATATCCTGCCACAAAACCCACAATTATCAGCACAATGGCAAACGATGCTTGGCAATGATTGGAAAACGGTACAGGAAAGCTATTTACATACCTTAGGCAATCTAACCTTAACCGGCTATAACTCAGAACTAAGTGACCGTCCCTTTAGCGAGAAGAAAAGCATCGAAGGTGGTTTTGATCAATCCCCGATTAAGTTAAATGATTTCTTGCGTAAGACAACGCTATGGAATGCCGAGAAAATCCAGTTACGTGCTCAAGAACTAGCAGATAAAGCAGAACAGGTATGGTTTTCTCCAAAACTAAGTGAAGAAAAACTCGATCAGTACCGACCAGTAAAACCAACTAATCAGGAATACACGATAGAGCAATACGAACACTTAAAAGGCGATATGCTAGAACTGTATAAGACCCTTAAGCAACGTATTCTCAATATTGATTCATCTGTCACCGAAGAATATAAAAAGCTTTATATCGCTTTTAAAGCCAGCACTAATTTTGTCGATATCGTTCCGCAAAAATCCAAGCTCCGTTTGACATTAAATATGGCTTATCTAGATATTACTGACCCTAAAGGCTTATGCAAAGACGTATCAGGCCTTGGTCGTTGGGGTAATGGTGAAGTAGAAGTGAGGATTTCTAATCTAAATGACATAGAGGCTGTCATGGAACTTATCCAGCAATCATTTGATATTCAGGGGGATTGATGTTTTTTAAATGGATTAATGGTGAAATAGATGGGTTTAATTCTCTTGGACAAAAATGGAGTAATTTTTGGAGACCTAAAGAACCAATAGTTGAAGAAGCTACAGTCTCAAGTCGTTTTGTACGTCTATTTGAAGAGCATGGTATTCATAGAAACCAAATCCCCCGTTTTTTCGGAAATGGACTGGCTCTTGCTGATATTGAAACGAATACAAAATTACTACCAAAATTAACACCAGAACTCTTACAGGCTGCGGCAGATCTATTTGCTATTCGTATAGAGTGGCTAGAGGGTGTAGATGAGCAAGTTTACCCTATCCACCATTTTTATAAACACCCAGAATTATACGCAGAATTTTTACATCAATTTGTTAGCGATGAAGAGTGTCGAGTAATCACTAAATTGGTATGCTCTACTAACCCTTTTTATGAACAAGATGCAGTTTTAGTCTTAGAAGAAACATTCGATTATTTAGGTGATGAGCCAGTTGTTCGTTATCACTTATGTGGTGATTGGGTGAATAAATATTGGAAGTCACGGGCTGATCTTGCAGCTTGTATTGCAATAACAGTAAAACATATTGGTTTTATTAAAGGCTTTCAAACACCAACAAGAATTGAACAGTTTTCTGAAGGCAATGGCTTTGTTTCTAAACTGTATTCATTACCATATGCTTTTAAGCGAGACTGGCTGTTTCGAAAACGTTTTGAGATATGGAATCCTGAGTCATGGACTGAAGACCCAATAGCATTTTTAGATGGGGTTGATGAAGGCGATTTTGGTAAAGCAAGTGCACTTGAGCGGTGGCTAAGTTATTTTGATAAGGGATTAATGGACACTGGTTATCATAATGCAAATATCCGATCTGAATTTGTGAGTTTATTGGCGAAGTATAAATAAAACAGGGAAAAATATGTATATATCTAAAGTTAGTCTTGTAAATTACCGTAACTTTTTTAACACAAAACTATTATTTTCTCATGGTATTAATACGATAATTGGTGAAAATGGATCGGGAAAGACCAACTTATTTAGAGCTATTCGCTTATTATTGGATGATTCAATGAGACGTTCAGCTATCAGACTTGAGGAGAATGATTTTAGTCGTAAGCTAGGTGATTGGCGTGGACATTGGATAATAATTAGCTTGGAATTTGATGATGTTTCACAAGATGAAGCAATTCAATCACTGTTTCTTCATGGCGTAGGAAGCCTGGAGGACACTGTCGTTAGTAAAGCAACTTATAATTTAATTTTTCGACCTAAGGATGCAGTAAGACATTCATTGTCTCTACTCAGTACGAGCGATGTGACTGGTTTAAATAGAATAATATCTGAACTTACTATTAATGACTATGAAACAATCTTAACAGGAAAAAGTACAGCTGATTTTAATGATCCACTTTTTTATAAAAGTCTTGTGGGCGACTTTGAAAATGTCAGTTTTCCTAGTCAATTAAATCCTCCTGAAATTGGTGGGAGAGTACCGCCAATTTTATCTATGACGAATGAAATATCTTTTACATATGTGCAAGCATTAAGGGATGTGGTTTCAGACTTTCGTAACAACAGAACTAATCCGTTACTAACTCTGCTGAAAAGTAAGAGTGGTGAAATTAAGCAAGAGGATTTTGATCCCATTGTAAGTCAGGTTAAGGTGTTGAACGAAAGTATCGAAGGGTTATCTGATGTAATAGATGTTAGGAATGATATTAAACAAACTATAAATGATGCTGTGGGAGATGCATACTCTCCGAATGAATTATCAATTAAATCTGATCTTTCTGATGAGGCTGAACAGCTTTTTCAATCGCTGAAGTTATTTGTTTCTGAGTCTGTCGATGGGTATGAAGGTGCAATTCACGAAATGAGTTTAGGTGGCGCTAATTTAATATACCTGACGCTAAAACTTCTGGAATTTAGGTATCAAAAAATCAATCAATCTATTGCAAATTTCTTGCTTATTGAAGAGCCTGAAGCACATATTCATACTCATATTCAAAAATCATTATTCGATAAAATAAATTACCCCAATACTCAAATAATTTATTCAACTCATTCATCACATATTTCAGAAGTTAGTAATGTTGAAAATATTAATGTTCTTAGCAAGGTTGGAAGTCAATGTGAAGCATTTCAGCCGACAATCGGCTTAACCAAACCACAAATTGGTTTTGTTCAACGTTACTTGGATGCTATTCGAAGCAACCTACTTTTTGCAAAGAGTGTGATTTTAGTGGAGGGAGATGCAGAAGAAATACTTATCCCTGTTCTAATAAAAAAAGTTTTAGGGATTAGTTTGGATGAGCTAGGCATTAGCATTGTGAATATTCGTAGTACTGGGTTTGAAAATATTGCCTTGTTATTTCATGATGAACGGATTAGGAAAAAATGCAGCATTATTACAGATCTAGATGATACTTTTTTTGATACGGTAGTAACATCTATCGATACGCCAGCCATTAAAAAAGCTAAGGAAAAGGCTATAGGTTCAAAAGAATCAGGTTTAGCTAGAAAAACTGCCCTTGATGCACTTTGTACTGGAAATAATTGGTTGGAACCTTTTTACGCCCCTCATACCTTTGAAGTTGATTTCATTGGTGCAGGGAACAGTAATAAGTTTGTTAATGTATTAACTGATGTATATATTGATTTACCTACAATTGATAAATCAAGAACTGAGTTGAAATCAAGTGATATTGCTATATTTGGAAAACGAGCTCTTACAATGGCTAGTCACTCAGGGAAAGGCTGGTTTGCTTTGATTTTAGCTAAAGAAGTAGATTATGATACAACTATTCCTGATTACATTATTGAGGCAGTTTTATTTGCTCATGGTAAATTCAGTGATGATGTACTGATAAAAATATTAGATTATCGTATTAATTCAATAGCAGACTATTCACAAAGGATGAGGGTTATGCTTGATGAGACTAAGGGACAAGAACCTAAATGGTATTCAGACTGGGAAGATTATTTATCAGTTAAAGAAATAGGCATTAATGACTTTAAACCGAAACTACAGTTATTTAGAGAAGGGATGCTGGATTTTAATAATGTGAAAGCTGAATTTCTTAGTTGTTTGCCTAGTGACAAAGTCAATTCAGTTTTAGCGAGAATATAATTTATGTTTGTTTGGGATAAGGATGATCTAAATGATGAGCAAGTTGCTGCTATTGAAGAGGAAAAAAGTGTCTTCTTGGTGGCATGTCCTGGTAGTGGAAAAACGCGTGCACTCACATATAAAATTGCTCTTGAGTTATCAAAGTTAGATGAAAAAAATAAATGGGTAATAGCTATCACTTATACCCATAGAGCAGCTGATGAGATTCATGAGCGTATTGATAGACTAGGAGTTGATACATCAAAATTATGGATTGGTACAATTCATTCTTTTTGCTTGGAATGGATATTAAAACCATATGCTATTTACCATGATGCTTTAAAGAATGGGTTTCGAGTAATTAATTCCTATGATACTGAGCAAAAAATAACAGAATTGTGTCAGCCGTATCGAAACCAAAATGTAACCTATTATGATTGTGGTCACCATTACACATCAGCAGAGACTAAGTTAGCATGCACAGGTGTTAAAAAGCCATATGTCGAAGAAGTATTAAGCCAATATCATGCAAACTTATATAATAATCAACAGGTCGATTTTGAACAGATTTTGTTGTTTGCTTATGAGCTAATTGTACAGCAGCCAGTAATTAGTAAACTATTAAGCTCATTGTTTTCGTATGTATTAGTGGATGAGTTCCAAGATACTAAAGAAATACAATATATGATTTTTAGTTCAATTTTGAAGGCAGGCAACGGGAAAGTTAAGGTATTTATTGTCGGTGATCCCAATCAGGCTATTTACGGCTCTCTTGGGGGGTATGCAGTAACCGCTGATGAATTTCGGGGAATGGCAAATATTGAGCTTAAGGAAAAATATCTTTCCCTTAACTATCGAAGTTCAAGTCGTATTATTGAATACTTTAGCAATTACAATGTTCATAATACGTCAATACTTGCAGCTGGAGAATTGAGTGGTTTTCAAAGCACCATTACGTATGACGGCATTACAGCTAAAGAAAATTTAGTAGAAAAGCTATCTCAGCATATTCGATACAATATTGAAACTCTAGGAATATCTCCAAATGAAATTTGTATCATTGCTCCGTGGTGGATTCATTTAGCAAGTATGACTCGTAGTTTAGTTACAGCTTTACCTCAATATAGTTTTGATGGTCCTGGAATGGTTCCCTTTACACGGGATCTTGATAATTTCTGGTTTAAATTAACAAAAATCATTTTGACTGAACCTTCTCCAAAAATGTATGTTCGTCGCTTACGATGGGCTAATGATATTTTATCCGATTTGGAAAGGGAAAATATTGATGTGTCACACCTGTCTAGAAAGGATTTTTTGAGAGAGTGCAATTCAATATTGCTTACTGAACAGGATGGAATGACATATTTAAAAGTTTTTTTTGATCAGTTATTTGAAAAACTAAGTATTGATTTTAGAGCTGTTGCATCCCTTGCTGAGCATCATGAGGCTTTTTTTACAAGCTCTCAAGCACGTATCGATCGGCTTCAGCGGGAACAGGATTGTTTTATTAGTGAAATCAGTACGTTTCGTAAAGTATTTGAAAGCCGAAGTGGAATTACAGTGTCAACTATTCATGGAGTCAAAGGCGGTGAATATGATGTGGTTATTGCTTATGCTTTGCTTGAAGATATAGTGCCAAACTTTAATGATAGTAGTGAAGAAAGTGCGAAGAAGTTACTTTACGTGATTGGTTCTAGAGCAAGAAAGCATTTGCACTTGATTTCTGAGACAGGACGAATGAGAGGACAGGGACGTTACAGGAAGGAATACTGCCCTACCAATATGTTAAATAGCTGTATTTTTGAGTATGATATTAATTAGTTATTTGAAGGCAATAAGGAAGCACAATTATGATTACCTCGGACCAAATGCCGTCAAAAGACAGTCAAGTCATGTTAGACACACTGAAAACAGCAGTGAGAAAGACCTTAGACAAGAAAAAACGCCTGGGTCAATACGTGGTGGTCTGGTCAGATGGTAAGCCCGTTTTAGTGGGTGCGGATATTCCCGAAGAAAATAAGCCGTTCATAGAACCTAAATAAAAGACAGCTTGCTGATGGATTCAATGAATCAGAAAAGAATATTTCAGAAAAACCATTGTTAATTGATTAAGGGTTTTTGGTTTACGAGATAGGCTAGACATGAATATCATGACTGATGATAGGTGTCGGAGTCAGTTTTGAAACATATTTTCGGTTTAAATGAATATCTGTATAGACAAAAAAAGACTCGGCAGAATGTAGTCATCAATACGCAAGAATTGATAAATGGTCATCTTTTATTAACAGGTATGTCAGGGACAGGTAAAAGTTATCAGGCCAAACGCTTAATAAAAAGCGCAATACAACAAAATATGGAAGTCGATATCTTTGATGTCCATAATGAATTAGAGCAACCCAATGCAGTTTCAGCACTGTATTCCGAATCCACTCAATTAGGCTACAACCTGCTGACCTTAAATCCTGACCCTCATTCTGGCGGTGTTCGTCGGCGTATTAATGAAATCATCAACATGGTTAATGCCACCAGTCGAAAACTAGGATCAAAACAGGAAACTGCACTGCGTAATTTACTCAATGATGTTTATAGAATTAATGGCTGTGATGATGGCGATCCAAAAACCTGGCGGAAAAAAGAAATTACAGGGCAGATAAGACAAAGCCTGATTGACCAACAGGACTATCCAGAACTAAGACAGTACTATCCTATCATGGATGATCTTCTCAGTTATGCAGACCGAAAATTAACGGCGCTTTATTTAGGGAGTAGTATTAAAGCTGTTTTAGCCTTAGAAAAAGTTAATCATTTAACGATTCAGTTAAATAGGGCTTTAGACAAACATCATAAAGCGACTCACGATGAGCAGTTAGAACAAACTGAAAAAGCACTGGATGCGGCTAAGGCAAAAGTCAAAGAAGAATTTGAAGCTTATATTGATAACATCGAGTCGGGTCGTGAAGTCAGTGATGTGATGAAATATAACAGCAAAGATGTATTGCAGAGTGTTTTAGAACGGCTAAATATTCTTAATGCGGCGGGTATATTTCGCCCCAATCCACCGCCTTTTGGGAATGCAAATGGGCGATGTCATCAAATAAAACATTTGAGTGATGATGAGCAAGCCATGTTCGTTTCTATGCGACTAGAAACTATTTTTAGACAATGCCGTGATTCAGGTGTAAAAGCGAGTGTACAGCATATTGTCTTTTTAGATGAGGCACATAAATTCATTACTGAAGACAGTGATAACATGATTAACATCATATCCAAAGAAGGGCGGAAGTTTGGTTTAGGCTTATGGTGTGCCTCTCAATCACCGACTCATTTTTCTGAAGATTTTTTGACCAATTGCGGCACAACAATTTTATTAGGATTACATTCCAGTTACTGGGATATGGCTTGTCGAAAATTACGTATTGAATCCTCTGTTCTAAAATATATTCGCCCACAACAAGCAGCCGCAATTAAATTACAGCTTAAAGGCAGTATGGAATCTAAATTCCAAAATGCCATTATTAATGAAGCCACATTAGCGGCTATCGACTGAGCATGTTGGATAAATGGTTTAAGCCCAAAGCTAAGGTGAGTGTTGAACATAAAGAACCATTAGCTCCACCAGTTGTATCAGGGATCATGCTTGTTAAATCTGTTGATGTGTTACTGGAACAACACACTGGACGGATTACTCAAATTAACGAGTTGGCAGGCTTATCAAATACAAATTTTGAGCGTTTTTATTTATCATCTATTCAAAACTATGCCCGATTTGTTCAACAACTATCTGCATCCGAAGTGCATCATCATGCTGGATTGGGCGGCATGTTAACCCATGCGCTTGAAGTCAGTGTGTTGGCACTAAAAATACGCCGGTCCTATTTGTTATCAGAAACAGGCGGTGCAGAAGAAATCTCTCAAAAACAAGATTTATGGACTTACGCCGTGTTTATCGCAGCACTCTGTCATGATCTAGCCAAAGTAGCCGTTGATCAAGTGCTGACAATTTATGATGAAAACCATCAACAACAAAAATGGGAACCGTGGAATCAATTTATAGATGAACAAGGGCAGTGGTATACCTCAGAATTTATCCGTAACAGACAGTATAAATTGCATGAAAAAGCAACGCCGTTATTGATCTATAAAATCATCCCGTTTCAGGGCATGAGATGGATAAGCAGTGACCAGGTGATTTTCTCAAATTGGCTGGCTTGTCTATCGGGAGATAATGATAACGCCTCATCTATAGGTGAAATTGTTAGCATTGCAGATAGCAAATCTGTCGCCGCTAATTTAGGTGCAGATAACAGCCGAATGCCAACGGTTAAAACCAAACCTTTACACGAGAAAATGTTAACCGCTTTACGTTACTTGCTAATGGAAGGTGAATTACCGTTAAACAGAAATGGAGCGGCAGGCTGGCTAAAAGGGGAAGACTGCTGGTTAGTCAGCAAACGAACAGTAGATGCTATACGAGATCAATTAACACAAGAAGGGCATACGGGCATTCCCACAAAAAATGGCCGCATGTTTGATATATTGCAAGAACATGCAGTGATTATTCCCTATGGTGATAAGGCTATTTGGTCAGCAACCATTGAAGGGGACGGGTGGAGTAATGATCTTACCCTGATTAAAGTAGCAACGAATAAAATTTGGCAAAACCCAACCCAAAGGCCAAAGGATTTTGATGGCAATATTGTTGTTGCAGAGATTAAATCACTAGAAAATAAGGATGAGACAAATGGACCAACTGCAAAGACAGTAGATTTAGAGGATAAACCGCAAGAAAAAACGGCCAATGTTAATAATATTGAAAGGAGTCAATCGCCCGAAGACAGCAGTACTAACAACTCATTGCTAGAAAAAGTTGAATATAAATCACTGGAACCTTTAAGCCAAAAATCATCCACAACACAGGAAGATGATTTAGATTTGTTAGCCTTTTTGCCTTCTATCAATATAGAACAAGAACAGAAAGCTAATGATCATAAAGACGAAATTATAAAAATTGCTGAAACGGATCAAGTAACTCAGTTTTTTCAATGGTTACAGGATGGAATTAAAAAAGGCAGTTTAAAGACCAATCAAGCTAAAGCCAGAATTCATACAGTTGATGAAGGCGTGATTTTAATTACCCCAGGAATTTTTCAAGATTTTGCTAAAACGAAAGATGAAGAAAATGATGACTGGACAGCCATTCAGCAAAAAGTGCTAAAGAAGAACTGGCATGTTAGAAATAATAAAGGATTAAACGTCGTTAAATATCAAGTAAAAGGGAATAATAAACAAACCACAATGAATGCCGTACTTTTTAACGATGTATCGAAGGTCTTTGGTTTTAAAGAACCACCAGTTAGTAACCCACATTTGACTAAAATGGATTGATTGAGAAATGAGAGTATTGGTTTTGTATGATTTAAATTGTAGCTTTTAAATATCAATAATCATTTTTTAGGGGGTTGTATTTTTATGGTAATTAAACTTATCTCTTGTTTATTTAAAAGCATATGTGTACATGAAAATTGATTTATGATCTATATAGTCTCAACTTTGAACAGCAGAGAATGTACAACTGTTGATGATTGTGAGTATTAGGTGGAAAACTATTTTGGTTAAATATTAGGGGGTATTGTGGCTTATTTTGCTCAAGGTAAGATTGAAGCGTTTTTAGGTCCTAGAGAGTTAGGCGCTGTAGATGATTTGGAAGAAGTTATTTCAAACTTTATTGAAGGCGCTGAGAAAACTTTGGACATTGCTGTTCAAGAACTTGGTAGTGAGGTAATTGCCCAA
>Ga0209707_1000471_pt1 | contig 24529 bp, 19 predicted proteins | sample EN4Hudsemesocosm_FD_184630 | JGI IMG/M metagenome (GOLD analysis project Ga0209707, IMG submission 184630) | Methane-oxidizing microbial communities from mesocosms in the Hudson Canyon - EN4B Hudson Canyon (SPAdes) (version 2) | ecosystem: Environmental > Aquatic > Marine > Cold seeps | place... | reverse complement strand
GAGCATTGGCATTGCTATGTACCCAGTGGATGGTACTTCGGCTGATAGCTTGATAAAAAGCGCTGATTTAGCCATGTACGAAGCAAAACAAAGGGGGCGTAATAACTATCAGTTTTTCACAAAGGCCCTAAACGAAGCCGTTGCCATGCGGCTGGATATTGAATCATCATTGCGTACCGCAATAAATAATGATGAGTTTTTCTTGAATTATCAACCTAAAATCAGGATGCAGGATGGCGAGGTCGTAGGTGTAGAGGCACTCCTTCGTTGGCGCCACCCTGTTAAAGGCGTTTTGCTACCTGTTAATTTCTTAACCGTTGCTGAAGATACCGGGCTCATTGTAGATATTGGTAGAATTGTATTGCAATTAGTATGTGCTCAGCTTAGACGTTGGCATGATGATGGTCTTGGGCATTTAAAAATTGCTATTAACTTATCTGGCTTGCAATTAATGCACGGCTCTGTGGTTGATGATATTAATGATGCAATCAAAGCTCATCAGGTTAGCCCTGAAAACTTAGAAGTCGAGATTACAGAAAGTGTATTGATGTCTGATGAGCGAAAATGTGTTGAGATTCTTAAACAGTTTAAAGTCTTGGGTGTTGATGTTGCATTAGATGATTTTGGTACAGGTTATTCTTCACTAGCCTATATAAGAAAATTCCCCATTGATCTTATTAAAATAGATCGTTCCTTTACTACAGATATTGAAGATTATGAGTCTCGTGCCATCATTGTTGCTATTCTGGAGCTAGCTAAGGCGCTTTCACTTAAAGTGGTTGTTGAGGGAGTGGAAACCTTTGATCAGCTAGATACAATAAGTAGGTTGTCGTGTGATTACGTGCAAGGGTTTTATTTTTCAAAGCCTGTAGAGGCAAGCGAGTTGGTGTTTAGCTTTGCTATGCCCTCAACAGGAGGGCATAGCAAGTCTTAGATTAGTTTGAAACACCTTCCAATGTTCTTTCCATCGCACCAGGCTCACTGAATTGTTTTTCTTCAGAAACGGGCTTAGGCGAAACTACTTTTTCACCATTAAAGAACTTAATTGCATCTACAACCGTTATGGCGGGTATTTCTTCCATTGGGACATGTCCCACACCTGGGTAGACGACTATTTGGCTGTCTCTGATATCATCTTTCCATCGTTGGCTTAATTCAACAGGAGTCCAATGATCAAGCTCTCCCCACATCAGTAAGGTCGGTGCTTTGATTCTACTAAAAGGTAAAGGGGTTTCTTGCGTACTGCGTTCTTTAAGAAGCTCCATTGCTCTTATATAGGCAGACCGGGCACCTGCGCGCTGCCCCATTTGGACATAGCGGTCCATGTGTCGTCTTTCAATTCGTTGATGATCACCATACATTTGTTTAACATTCATGGTGTAAATTAATGGTGGTTGAAAAACCTTACCTATACTTGATATGACTGGGGTAGTGGCTAAGTTCATAACCCAAGGCATATCTTGAGGGTAGGCGATAGGGTCGATTAAAATGAGGTAATCAATACGCTCAGGATAACTAGCTGCATATTGAGCTGCAACGTAACCACCCAGGTCGTTCCCAACTAGTGAGAAGTTTTCTAATTCGATTTCATGAACGAACTTGGCAAAGGTGTTTAACAAGTATTCTTCTGTAAAATCATCAAGTGATTCAGGTGCTCCTGTCAGGCCAAAACCTGGCAGATCAAGACTTATAACATGATAGGATTTACTAAGCTCAAGAACCCAGTCATCCCAGGTTTGAAGTGATGACATCACACCGTGCAATAACACGATGGTAGGGCCTTCACCTAGCTCTTGGTAATGAATTTCAAGCCCGTTCACGGTGGCCCACTTAGAATATTCATTGGTATAACGTTCTTTCAAATCTTCAAGAGGAATATCTGCCATGCCTAAAGAATTAATAAATGATGGGCTGGCCTTCATTGCGGAACCCATACTAGAGCAACCGCTAACGGTAATAATTAATAATATCGAAAGAAAAAAATGGGTATAAAGTCGTTGCACAGAATTCACCTGGTTTAACTTGCCGCTGGTTTTCAGTAATAAAAAAGCCTTAATGTTCCTTACATCAAGGCTTCTTTAACAATAACGTTATTTACATAACGTTACAGTGACGTAGTCGAAAGTTAATAAAAAAGGTTATTTGAATATCTTAAAGTTTTAATCTTCAAGTGCGCCCATAGCCGTAATGCTAAACCCAGCATCAACGTGGAGTATCTCACCTGTCATTCCACTAGCGAGGTCAGAGCACAGAAATGCAGCGGTATTACCGACTTCTTCTATCGTTATATTGCGGCGAAGAGGGGTTCTTTTCTCTGTTTCGGCAAGCATCTTACGAAAGCTTTTAATACCTGACGCTGCCAGGGTACGAATAGGGCCAGCAGAAATAGCATTAACTCGAGTTCCCTCAGGTCCCAGACTATTGGCCATATACCTTACATTTGCTTCAAGGCTGGCTTTTGCTAAACCCATAACATTGTAATTAGGTAGTGTTTTTTCAGCACCCAAGTAGGTTAATGTAAGCAGCGAGCCATTACGCCCTTTCATAAGTTCCCTTCCGCCTTTCGCTAAAGCAATGAAGCTATAAGAACTTATGTCATGAGCAATTTTGAAGCCCTCTCTGGTGGTAACATCTACAAAGTTTCCGTCTAACTGATCCGCAGGTGCAAAGCCAACAGAGTGAACAATGATATCTATACCATCCCACTTTTCTGATATTGAAGTGAATAGGTCTTCGATTTGCTGGTCATCGGTCACATCACAAGGGTATACCATATCGGTATCCCATTCTTCAGCAAAACCATCGACACGTTTTTTTAACTTGTCGCCTTGATAAGTCAGAGCTAATTCAGCTCCTTGTTCATGAAGTGCGCGAGCAATACCTGTAGCGATAGATAACTTGCTGGCAATACCGACGACTAATGCTTTTTTACCGGTTAAGAATCCCATCATTTAATCCTTTTTAATTAGCCGCATAATAAAACGAAGCATCTATTAACGAGCGTGTGTATTCTTTTTCAGGTGAATCGAATATCTGTTCACAATCACCGTATTCTATGATTTCACCTTGCTTCATAACAAGCACTCTGTGACTTAGAGCCTTTACAACGGCAAGGTCATGGCTGATAAATAAGTAGCTTATTTTATATTTCTGCTGGATATTTCTCAGTAGATCAACAACCTGTGATTGTACTGTGCGGTCGAGTGCTGAAGTAGGCTCGTCAAGAATAATCAGTTCAGGTTGAAGTACTAAAGCTCTGGCAATAGCAATACGCTGACGTTGGCCTCCTGAAAATTCGTGAGGGTATCGATGACGTGTTTCAGGGTCTAAGTCTACATCTTTAAGTGCTTGTATTACTTTTAACTCTCTTTCTTCTACGTTTTTTCTTTCTTTATGATTGCCCTCCTCATGAATGATCAAGCCCTCTTCAATAATCTGCTGAATGGACATTCTGGGGCTCAGGCTTCCATAAGGATCTTGAAAAACAATCTGTATCTGTCTTCTGAGTGGTCGAAATTGTTGTTGATTATAGGTATGAACTTTTTGCTGTTTAAAAACAATATCACCATGGCTTTTTAATAGTTTTACAAGTGATAAGCCTAAGGTGGTTTTTCCGCTGCCGCTTTCACCAACTATACCAAGGGTTTCGCCTTGTTTTACAGAAATGGAGATATTATTGGCGGCTTTAAAATAGGATGTGGTTTTACCAAAGAAGTTCTTCTTAACAGGGAACCAGATATTAAGGTCTTTAGTTTCCAGTAGAGTCTGGGCATCGCTTGCAACTGGAGCGGGAGAGCCCTCTGGGTCTGCATCAATTAAGGTTTGCGTGTAGCTCGCTTTAGGTGATTTAAATAGCGCTTCAGTGGCTTGTTGCTCAATAACTTTTCCATGATGCATAACAACTACTTCGTCTGCATATTGCTTAACAATATTCAGGTCATGTGTAATCAGCAGGATGGCCATTCCCATTTTTGCCTGAAGAGACTTTAAAAGCTCCAAAACCTGTTTCTGGACTGTTACATCTAGTGCGGTGGTGGGCTCGTCAGCAACCAACAGCTCAGGTTCATTGGCTAAAGCCATCGCGATCATTACGCGTTGCTTCTGGCCACCTGATAATTCATGAGGGTATGCTGATAAGCGAGTCTCTGGGTCTGGAATACCAACCAGTGTTAGTAGTTCAATAACACGTTCACGTGCTTTTTTACCGCTCAAGCCTTTGTGTAATAGAAGCGTTTCGCTTACTTGCTTTTCAATGGTATGCAGTGGGTTAAAAGAGGTCATTGGTTCCTGAAAAATCATACTGATTTTATCACCACGTATCGACCGCATTGATTTTTCATTTAGTTGTAATAAGTCTTGCCCTGAAAATAAAATTTCACCGCTTGGGTGAGTGGCTTTGGGGTAGGGCAGTAGTTTTAATATTGAGAGTGCACTTACTGACTTCCCTGACCCACTTTCGCCAACAATGGCCAGTGTTTTTCCATTTGGAATATCAAATGAAATACCTTTTACGGCTTCAATTGCTGTATTACCTTGAGTAAACGTTACGCGTAAATCTTTGACTGAAATAAGTGCTTCACTATTCATTCTTCTTTATGCCTTCTTCGGGTCAAATGCGTCTCGTACAGCTTCGCCAATAAATACGAGCAGTGTAAGCATTAAAGATAATACGACAAATGCGGAGATCCCCAGCCAGGGGGCATGCAGGTTGGCCTTCCCTTGTGCAATTAGCTCACCTAATGAGGGGGAGCCCAAGGGCATTCCGAAGCCTAGAAAGTCTAATGAAGTCAAGCCTCCAATGGCGCCGGTCAGGATAAATGGCATAAAGGTTAAAGTGGCAACCATGGCGTTAGGTAGCATATGTTTGAACATAATTCCTTGGTTGTTAAGACCTAAGGCTCTTGCTGCTCTAACATATTCAAAGTTACGAGCACGAAGAAACTCTGCACGAACAACATCAACCAACCCCATCCAACTAAATAGCAGCATAATGCCGAGTAACCACCAAAAACTAGGCTGCACAAAACTGGATAAAATTATAAGAAGGTAAAGGACAGGTAAACCTGACCAAATTTCGATAATTCTTTGTCCTACCAGGTCAATTTTCCCACCGTAGAAGCCTTGAATCGCTCCAACCACAACGCCAACTAGTGTGCTGAAAAAAGTTAATGTTAAGGCGAATAAAATCGAGATTCTAAAGCCGTAAATCAATCGAGCAACTACATCTCTGCCTTGGTCATCGGTTCCTAACCAGTTCTCCAACGATGGTGGGGCTGGAGCAGGTACTGGCAGGTCATAGTTTATTGTTTTGTAGCTATACCTGATCATTGGCCAGAGCATCCAACCCTTTTTGTTAATCAGTTCTTGTATGTAGCTGTCTCGATAGTCGGCCTCGGTTTCGAAATCGCCTTCAAAATCTGTCTCTGTATAAGTATTAATGATAGGGAGGTAAACAGAATTATCGTAATAAATGAGTAAGGGTTTATCGTTTGATATAAATTCAGCAAAGAGCGTAAAGATAAACAAAAAAGAAAAAAACCAAAGTGACCAATAGCCGCGACGGTTGGATTTAAAGTTCTCAAGCCTGCGTTGATTTATTGGGTTCATTATTTATCCCTCACGGCTTTCAAAGTCGATTCGAGGATCTACCAGTACATAGGTAATGTCGCTCAATAATTTGAGGATTAGTCCCATTAGAGTAAAAATATACAAGGTTCCAAACATTACAGGGTAGTCTCTGTTTAAGGCAGATTCGAAACCAAGTAGTCCAAGCCCATCCAATGAAAAGATAACTTCTATTAAAAGTGAACCAGAAAAAAATAGAGCCATTAACAAGCCTGGCATACCCGCGATAACAATTAGCATTGCGTTTCTGAATACGTGGCCATAAAGAATTTTATTTTCTTCAAGCCCTTTTGCTCTGGCTGTTATAACGTATTGCTTGCGTATTTCATCAAGAAATGAATTTTTTGTAAGTAATGCAAGTGTTGCAAAGCCTCCAATCACATTTGCAGTTATTGGTAGAACAAGATGCCAGAAGTAATCTATGATCTGGTCAAATAGTGATAGCTCATCAAAGTTGTTTGAAACTAGGCCTCGAAGAGGAAACCAATCGAGGTAGGTGCCGCCTGCAAACAAAACAATAAGAAGCACAGCAAAAAGGAAGCCTGGTATCGCATAGCCAACAACAATAAGACTACTACTCCATACATCAAATTTTGAGCCATCGTGTATTGCTTTTTTAATGCCCATGGGGATGGATATTAAATAAATTAGCAGTGTTGACCAAAGTCCTATTGAGATAGAAACTGGCATTTTTTCGACAACCAGGTCAACGACCGATTGGTCTCTGAAAAAGCTGTCACCAAAATCAAAGTAAAGATAGCTCTTAACCATTAACCAAAAACGTTCATGTGCGGGTTTATCAAAGCCATAAAGCTTTTCAATTTCTTTTACCAGTTCAGGGTCTAAACCTTGAGCTCCCCTATAAGACGAGTTTTCACCGCTTGAAGAAGAAACTTCAACAGAGACACTACTCCCCATTCTATTCTGTACGCTAGAGTCCAAGCCCTGTAACTTGGCTAGAGTTTGCTCTACAGGCCCCCCTGGAGCAGCCTGAATGATAATGAAATTTAGAAGCATGATTCCAAACAAAGTTGGAATCATTAACAGTAAACGACGAAAAATATAAACCGACATAAAATAAGCCTGTTAGCAACGCGGATAAATCCGATTTCTACTTCTGCTGAAGCCACCAAGTATCAAAATCAACCCCTGACTTGGGGAAGGCTTCAGGGTGCTGGAGTTTTTTCCAGTAAGAAACACGTTGTTTTGGCAAGTGCCATTGTGGAATAACGTAATGACTCCAGAGTAAGACTCTATCAAGCGCATTGGTTCGTGTAATTAAAGACTCACGATCTGGTGCAGCGATTACCATATCAACTAACTGGTCAACTACAGGGTCAGAAACACCGATGTAATTACGAGTACCAGGTATATTGGTGTTAGATGAATACCAATAATCTCTTTGCTCATTACCCGGTGAGTTTGATTGCGATAATGTCATAATAAACATATCGTAATCATAGTTTCTAATGCGGCCGATATACTGGTTGGTATCAACTAGACGAATCTCAACATTAATCCCAAGCTTCTCAAGGTTTTTAGTGAATGGGTGAATAATTCTTTCGAAACTTTTTTGGTATAAGAGAATCTCGAATTTAAAAGGTTTGAGGGTTTTGCTATTAACTAATTGCTTATCTTTAATTACCCACCCAGCTTCTTTTAGAAGTTTTATAGCTGTACGCAGGTTATTCCTGACGTTGCCGGAGCCGTCTGTGGTAGGTGCTTTATATTCTTTTGAAAATACATTGTTCGGAATCTGACCTTTAAATTGGTTTAGTATCGCCAATTCTTTTTCATCAGGAAGACCGCTTGAAGCAAGTTCTGAATTTTCAAAATAGCTGTTGGTTCGTTTGTACTGGCCGAAAAAGAGTTGTTTGTTTGTCCATTCAAAATCAAAGGCATAAGTCAGTGCTTCACGTACTTTTGGGTCTTTAAATAGTTCTTTTCGGGTATTATAAATATACCCTTGCATACCTACGGGTAGCTCGTGAGTAACTTCTTCTTTTAAAATAAGCCCATCATCAAACTTTTTACCTGTATAGGCTGTTGCCCAGTCTTTAGCTGTGTTTTCAACTCTAAAATCATATTCACCTGCTTTAAATGCTTCAAGAGCAATGGTTTGGTCACCATAGTACTCATAGATGATTTCGTTGAAATTATATTGCCCCTTATTTACAGGGAGATCTTTTGCCCAGTAATTTTCGACTCTTTCATAGGTGATGGAGCGACCAGTACTGAATGATTTGATTTTATAAGGGCCGCTTCCTACAGGGATATTAAGTGTGGATTTAGAAAAATCATGTTTCTCCCAGTAATGTTTCGGAAGGACAGGCAACTGGCCCAGAATTAATGGTAGCTCTAGATTTTCGTTGTTTTTGAAATCAAAACGAACTTTAAGCTCTCCAACCTCTTTTACGCTGGCAACATCAGCATAATAGGCTTTATAAAAGGGCGCTCCATGTTCAATAAGGCTATTAAACGTGAAAATAACATCTTCAGGTAGAATGGCATGGCCATCCTGAAAGCGAGCCTTAGGATTTAAGTGAAAGGTAACCCAACTTCTGTCTTCAGGCATTTCTATTTTTTCAGCGATCAGCGCATATTGACTGAAGGCTTCATCTTTAGACTGTTTTGTTAAGGTGTCATAAAGGTAGTGGCTAACTCCCGCAGCTGTCACGCCTTTTAACACAAAAGGATTAAAGCTGTCGTAGCTATTAGATATTACGCTTAAACGAACCTTGCCTCCTTTAGGTGCACCCGGGTTTACATAATCAAAATGAGTAAAACTTTCAGGGTATTTAACATTTCCATGCATTGCGACTGCATGTTGTGCTTTGGGAGCGTCTAATGTCGCCGCAGTTGTAGAAGCTGATTGAATAGTCATTAGTGATGAAACTGAGACTAACAAAGCGAGATACGAAAGCTTGGTAAATTTTAAAAAAGTGAAATTAAAAAAGCTTATTTTACAATTGGGAATAAAACGTTTACGTTCCATAAAATATATTCTTTTACTGCGTTAATTATTATTTAATCCACCAGTTCTCAAAACCTAACTTATACGGTGGTTGTTCTTCTGGTTTTTCAAAACGATCCCAATAGGCGATGCGATGATAATTCAAATGCCAGTTGGGTACGATATAGTGGTTCCAAAGTAGCACACGGTCAAGGGCTTTTGTTGTGCTTATAAGTTCTTCTCTTGTTTTTGCGTGAACTATTTGTTCAGTTAATGCATCTACAGCTGGGTGAGCTATGCCTGCATAATTTTTACTACCTTTTACGTTAACCATTGATGAATGAAAATAAATTCGTTGTTCATGGCTTGGCGATAAAGATTGTGACAGTACAAATGTTGTCATATCGTAATCGAAATTATCGAGCCTGACTTTGTACTGGTTAGCATCCACTAAACGTACCCTAACATTAACGCCTGCTTTTCGTAAATTTTCTATAAAGGGTTCAATAACACGTTTCATTCCAGGTTGTCTGATAAGAATCTCAAACTCAAAAGGCTGGTTGGTGGTGGCGTTATAAAGTACGCCCTTTTTTAATGTCCAGCCAGCCTGTTTAAACAAAGCTAGCGCTTTTTTTAGTTGCTTGCGGATGTTTCCACTACCTGGGTGTTGTGACGGTGTAAAGGGCTGATCAAAAAGAGCGGAAGGTAATTGATTTTCATGGGGTGATAAATGTCTTAGCTCTGCTTCATCTGGCGTATCGGTTGAAGAGTCATAAATGGAATTAGGGAAATAAGATTTATTTCGTGTATAGGCATTATGGAATATGTTCCGATTGGTCCACTCAAAATCAAAGAGTAATGAAATGGCCTCTCTCACTTCAATCGAATTAAATTGTACTCTCCTTGTATTAAAAAATAAGCCTTGGGTGCCAGAGGGAATACTGTGTGGGATTTCTGCCTTTATCACTTCTTTGTTTAATAATGCGGGAAAGTTATATCCTGCAGCCCAATTTTTTGCTGTGTAATCAATGAATGCATCAAATTCTGAACTTTTAAACCCTTCAAAGGCTACGGTTTGATCTCGATAATAATCAAACTGAACTTTATCAAAGTTATAGCGACCCTTTAGGATGGGCAAGTTCTTTGCCCAATAGTTTTTATTGCGTGCAAAAACAATGTATTTGCCTGCTGAAATAGATTCTATTTTATAGGGACCGCTAACAACAGGTGGGGTGAGCGTGGTTTTACTGAAATCTTTATTTTGCCAGTAGTGCTCAGGCAGTATTGGTATTTCACCAAATCTTAAAAGGTCTGCTCCTGAGTTTGCTTGTTTGAATATTACTTTTACAGAGAGGTTATCAATTTTTGAAACACTCTTAATGCCCTTTAGTTTTTGTCGGAACTCTGGATGCCCTTTTTGAACTAATGTTTGCCATGAAAAGAGAACGTCATCAGCATCAATCTTATGACCATCTTGAAACTGGGCAATATCTCTTATTCTGAATATAGCCCAGCTCACATCCTTTGGGTAACTGACTGACTCAGCAATCAATCCGTAGGCCGATTGGGGTTCATCACCAGAGCGGGATACGCCTTCGGTGCCAACTAACAAGGAATCTGTTTCTTCTGAAAAACCGTAGATGTATTGCCCAGGACTATTTATTGGGCTTATTCCCTTGAGCGTGTAGGGGTTAAGCGTATCAAATGTCCCAAAGCCCATAAGCTTAATCTTTCCACCTTTGGGGGCTGCAGGGTTTACATAATCAAGGTGTGTGAATGATGGGGAATATTTGAGATCCCCATAAAGGGCAAAACCATGACTTTGCTTGATCGATTCGAAGGAAAATGCAAAAGATACATGGATTAACAGATAGCTCAGCGAGATAATTAAGGTTGTATTTTTCAGCAATGTGCTGTTAATTGACGTTCTTTTAAGTAATCTGTTTGTAATAGGGTTCATTTGAACTCAGAAATTATTATTTTTTTACAGAAAATGCCAAACGATCAGTACCTTATCAGGAACATTGTCTATATTAAAGTTAATAAAGTTTAAATTACGCACGTTTAGTGTGAAATGTGAGGGTGTAAGTGGAAAAGAAAGGGTTGTCTGCATGGTTGGAACGTTTGGATGGAGAAGACGGTGTTGTTCTTACTTCAATACTGTCAGAACTGAATGAACTGACCTCATCAGATGAAACATCGGCCAACCAGTTGGCAAAGGTTATATTAAAAGACCCATCATTGACTACACAGGTATTGAAAATAGCCAATACTGTTCACTTTAATCCAACAGGAAGCCCTGTAACCACGGTTAGTCGCTCAATACTCACTATTGGCTTTAACTCCATTAAAAGTCTTTGTATTTCTATTAAAGTGCTCGAAATAATTCTAAAAGGTCAGTCTTCCACACGCTTATTTCAGATAATGGCTGATGCTCTTCATGCAGCTGTTCAGGCTAGAAATTTATGTATAAAAATGTCTGGAGAGGGCAAAGAGGAGGTTTTTGTTGCTACCTTATTATTACATTTGGCTGAGACTTTAGTTCTCTCTAGTGGAGAGAGTGAGGTTGAAGAGTTAAATGCATTAACGCCTGATGATGCAAAAGATATAGAAAAAGACCGGATTGCTGAGAAGGTAATTGGTGTCAGCTTTAAACGCTTAGCGCTGGCGCTAGTTAAAAATTGGCGACTAGGTAGTGTGTTGCAGGAATCAATACAGCCCGCATCAAAAGTATCAAGAAAGGCGGAAGCGGTTTTAATTGGTGATGAGATTAGTAAGGTCTCTAAAAAAGGCTGGAACTCAGCAGAAATGAAATCACTGCTGAAAAAAATATCGACGTTCACAGGTTTAGGTTCAGAAGCTGTTGAAGAGATGGTTCGAGAGGGGGCCAATGAAGCGGCTGAGGTGGCATCTAATTATGGAAATGATGTTTTGGTTGCGATGATTCCCGCCTCAAAAATTATTACATCGGCATCAGGTGAGGATGAAAAAGAACTTAACACGCATGAGCCAGACCCTCAGCTGCAACTTCAGATTTTGCAAGACCTAACCGCCATGATGATTGACGGCATCGATATAAACTCTCTATTTCAAACGGTTCTAGAGGGTTTGCATAGAGGTGTAGGTTTAGAGCGCGTATGCCTGGCCATTTTTGATAAAGGCAGAGAGACTATTTCTGCTAAATATGTTCTGGGCGATGGGACTGAAGATTGGAGCAAGAAGTTTAAATTCAATTTTGAAAAAAGTCGTTCAGGTTTTTTGTTTCAATTGTTCTCAAAAGGTGCTCCTGCATGGGTGGGGAATAGCCAGTTTAAAGCGCTAAATATGGCACTTACGCCTGATTATATTGCTGTTACAGGTGTGAAAAGCTTTTTAATTTCACCGGTGAAAGCCAATAAAAAGCCGGTTGGTTTTTTATATGCCGACTTAGGCGAAAGTAAAAGAGAAATCACTGATGCCTACTTCAATGGTTTCAGGCACTTTTGCCAGCAAACAAATATGTGCTTAACGGTGTTGTCTAATAAGTAATAGTCTGTGCTACTCTATTTGAGATCAAGAGCCGTTAGTCACATCAATACGCAATTTTAACTTCTGGCCAGGTTTTAGATACTTGCTAGGGTTTATATTATTCCAGGTAACAATATCTTTAACTGTCACGTTAAATTTACCCGCAATCCTTGCTAGTGAATCCCCCTTCCTGACTTTATAGCCTATGTTTCGCATTTGTGAGCGACTAGGCGGTGCACTGGATATATTTGATAAAGTAACAGGGCTACTTGTCCAAATAACCAGTTTTTTGCCTGGTTTCAACGGGTCTGTTGGCGCCATGCCGTTCCAGCGAGCAAGACTGCGGTGTCCTACTTTATATTTACGAGAAATATCCCATAAGGTATCGCCTGTGCGAACGGTGTATTCAATTTTTGAGTTACTTTTTCCTCTTGGCTTAGTGTTCTGTTTCTTTTGCATTCGATTATTAGAGCTAAAGGCATAATAGGTATTACCTTTAGCTGCAACAGGGATGAGCAGTTTTTGGTTTTGCCTGATCATGCTGGATCTAAGGTTATTAACTTGTTTAATAACAGACGGGGTGGTATTAAACTTTTTGGCTATAACACTAAGAGAGTCACCAGAGCGTACCTTATAACGCTGCCAACTGAGTCGCTGGCTTTTCGGTATTGAGCTTAATCCGGCTTTAAACTGCTCTGTATTTTCTACGGGTATCAATAAGCGGTGAGGCCCTAATGGTGACGTAGCCCAGCGATTAAAACCAGGGTTAAGCAGGTAAAGTTCTTCAACGGAAATGTTGGCTAGTTGTGCTGCCTGAGCTAAGTCTATTTGTGAGCCTACTTTCACAACATCGAAATAAGGGGCATTAGGGATGGGCTGAAGTGTGATTCCATATTTTTCTGGATCATTAAATAGTTTAGCTAAAGCAATTAGCTTAGGTACATAGGCGCGTGTTTCTTTCGGTAGTTTTAATGACCAGAAATCCGTTTTCCTTCCTCGTTTTTTATTATAACGAATCGCTTTCGAAACGGTGCCACCGCCTGAATTGTAAGAGGCTAATGCAAGCATCCAGTCACCATCAAAACGATTAGCTAATGCCTGGAGGTATTTTAATGCTGCGTCAGTGGAGGCTATAACGTCTCTTCTTCCATCGTACCACCAGTCTTGATTGAGGCCAAATGCCTTGCCTGTTCCAGGAATAAACTGCCAGAGGCCTGAGGCTCTACCGTGAGAGTATGCGAAAGGGTCAAATGCACTTTCTACAATAGGGAGTAGTGCAAGTTCAAGGGGCATGTTTCGTTTTTCTGCTTCTTGAACGATATGGTGAAGGTATCGAGCAGATCTGGCAGTTGTTCTGTCAATGTATCTTTGATGTTTCTTATACCACTGTAATTGAACTTCAATTCGCTTATTTTTATCAGAAAGGTCGAGTGCGTAACCGTTACGCATTCTAGACCAAAGATCATTAGTATTTTGACTATCGTCATCACTGTCGTTCTGATTGAGTGACGCATGATGCTCATTTGAGAGGTAAGTAAACTGGGTAGTGATTTCAGAGCAGTCAATATCAAAGCAAGAACTGTCTACTAACACGGTGTCTTCTGGTTCAAACTCTTCATCTGCGGCTGCAATAACAAGTTCTTCTGAGTCAAAAAGAGACAGCAGTACTGATAGCATGCCGTCTTCTTCAGGTGCTTCATTTTTTTGATCAGCGCCTTGCTTATCTAGTGTCGTTTCTTGCAGCCCTTTTTGCAGCACGTTTTGTTGTGCAGGAGGATTATTTGAGCAGGCAATAAGCGATAGGAATAAAATAACGAGTAAAGAGAGTCGAATCATTAAGATGCAGCAACTTAGAAGAAAAAAAATAGGTAAGGAGCCACGTGTGAAGTAGCCCCTCAGTGATCAACAAATTTTATTGGTCGGGGTGGGGTGGGTCAATAGTTTAGGGCGAGTAATTAATTAAATTTAATAAAAGTGTGCTAGAAATTGTCTTTCCACGATCGTAATGCGGTAAAAATGGCTAATTCACTGGTGTCAGTCAAATTTGCCTGATTACAAACTGCTTTAGCTAGGCTGCTTTCCGCACAATTCAGGAAGGGGTTGATTGTTAACTCTGTTCTGATTGTTGAAGGGAGTGTGGGGAAGCCTTTACTAAGCTTTTGCTGGCAATTATTTATATAATCCTTAATAGCTTCATTATTTGGAAGTACTGTTTGAGCAAATGAAAGATTAGATAAAGTGTACTCGTGTGTGCAGTAAACTTCTGTTTCAGGTGAGAAACTGGCTAATAATTTAAGTGAATTAAGCATTTGAATGGGCGAGCCTTCAAATAAGCGACCGCAGCCTCCGGAAAATAAGGTGTCGCCACAAAATAGCCATGAGGTATTATGAGTAGAGTCACTTTCAGAAAAAAAGGCAATATGATCAAGCGTGTGTCCAGGGACTTCTTTAACTAGAAAGTTTGTTCCCAGTAACGATATTTGATCATTGTTTTTTAAGGGGTTGGTAATTGACTTTATTTTTGAGTTCTCAGGCCCGTAAACATTTAATGGTGCTGTAGATGTGAGTGCTGCTATGCCAGCTGTATGATCAAAGTGATGGTGGGTTATTAATATGCCCTTTAGGCTTAGTTTTTTGCTGGCAAGGTATTCTGTGACGGGTTGGGGATCCCCGGGGTCTACAACAATACATTCACGTGAGGCACTGTCTTCAATACACCAAATGTAGTTATCTTGAAATGCTTTAATAGGATGAATCTTCAGCATAGCTGATTCCTGCTAATTATATTGAGTTGCTGGTTGCTTATTTTTCTAATGAGACATATCTTAATCCTTAGGTGCTAAATTTTAAAGGGGAGCCGTTATGCAACTTATGCGTGATAAAACAACAAAGGATTATCTGCAATTACAGTACGCATATGAACAGTGGTTCCAGACTGCGCTTGGTCGAAAGTTATTGGCTGATCAACGGTCTAAAATTGACGATGTTACCCGTCGAATTTTTGGTTATCAGCAATTAGAACTGCCTGTTAGTCACCGTTTACCTATGGGAAATGCCACCAGTCTAGGCCATAAAATGATGGTGGTTCCACAATATCAGCCTGATATGCCGGAAAATACCTTGATTTCACTATCACATGAGTTAGCGGTGCGTCATGACAGTATCGACTTGGCAATCCTTCATCATGCGCTCGATTTTGCTGCCAGCCCTCACCAGGCATTAAGGGAGGCGTCTCAGGCTGTTAAAAGTAGTGGCTATTTATTGATTGTTGGCTTTAACCCAATTAGTTTATGGGGGGTTAGAAAATTGCTTTCAAGAAAAAAAGCAGCACCGTGGAATGGGCGTTTTATTTCGGGGCAACGTATTGAGGATTGGTTAAGTGTTTTGGATTTTGAAGTAAGTAATTCAAGTTGCCATTTTTATAGGCCTCCTTTTGAAAGCTATAGTGTTCTTGAGCGCTTTTCGTTTATGGATAAGTTGGATAAAAGAGATACACCCATGGGCGCATATTATATGATACTGGCCAAGAAGCAGGTTGGTTGTTCTATATCAGCTAAACCCAGTTGGAAAAAAGCAAAGGTGATAGGAATGCCTGTTGCAAACCGAATAAAACACTAGTTGATCAATGAAGCACTAGTTAATTAATGAAAAGCTAGTCATATAAAGCAGGAAAATTAGTTTAATGAGACAAGTTGTACTCGATACAGAAACAACAGGACTTGAGCCCAAGCAAGGCCATAGAATTATCGAAATTGGTTGTGTTGAAGTTATTGACCGGAAGTTAACAGGGAATCACTACCATCAATACATCAACCCTCAGCGAGAAGTTGAAAATAGCGCTATAGAGGTTCACGGTATAACCAATGAGTTTCTTGTTGATAAACCTGTATTTAAAGATATTGCGGCTGAGTTTCTAGAGTTTGTTAAAGGTGCTGAGTTGGTAATTCATAATGCTGCGTTTGACGTAGGATTTATTAATCATGAATTTGCGATGCTTGCAGGCAATTACGGCATTATTGAAGACAGCTGTGGCGTGCTTGATACCTTGGCAATGGCAAGAAAGAAGCACCCTGGTCAGCGAAACAGCCTTGATGCCTTATGTAAGCGGTATGGTATTGATAATAGTATGCGTGATCTGCATGGCGCTTTACTAGATTCCGAAATACTGGCTGATGTTTACCTCATCATGACAGGGGGGCAAACAATGCTTTCTCTGGGAGGTGATTCTGGCGAAAGTGAGGTCACTCAAATTAAACGTATAAATGCAGAGCGTGCAGCATTAAAGATTATTCGGGCTTCCGATATGGAATTAGTCGATCATGAAAAGCGTTTAGATGCGATTGGTAAAAAATCTGAAGGGGTTATTTGGAGGGCATAAGACGGCCTCTGGTTACTCAATGTAATGTATTGAAACAGTCCATTTCTTGTAACACATGAAATATGTGTTATAAGTTATAGTTAAATAAATAATTATTTAGTTTCAGTCGTGCAGTATCCATGTTGAAAGTAGACAAAAAATGTCTAAAAAAGTACGACAGTAAAGCCTAAATATGTAGCTCATCACAATCGGGAATTGATAGTTTATGACTGCACCTTCAGCAGCGGCGAAGGCTAATTCGTTCGAACTTGTTCAGTCTGAGATTGAAACAACAATAAATCAAGCAGAAAAAAATCTTGAGCACTTTCAGGAAAATAGAGAAAGTGGTGAAGATCTTCAAAACTGTATTGATTTTTTAAATCAGCTTCGAGGCATTTTTGTACTTGTAGAAATACAGGGTGGGGTAATGCTATGCCATGAGGCGGTGTCTCTTGCGAATGAAGTTCCTGTTGGTGCTACTGATGACAAAAATAATTTATTAACAACGCTAAATAACGGACTATTTATGCTGCGCCGATATGTTGAGTATTATCAGCAGCGACGTGAAGACCACCCCGAATTATTATTACCTATCATTAATGAATTAAGGCTAGCAATAAAAAACAAGCCTTATCCTGATTCGCACTTTTTTGACGTGAATATGAGTCGCAACGTTGATCATTGTCAGGATTTAGGTGTTAGCGAAAGTGTAGAAGTTAAAGACTTTGACCACCGTGCCAGGCGTTTAAGGCATATGTATCAGGTGGCTTTGCTGGGTGTTATTCGCGACCAGAACTTATCTGTTAGTCTCAAGTTACTAACACGAGCCTCTCTCGGACTATCTAAGCTGTGTGGTGGATCTCCATTGTCAGGTTTGTGGTGTCTATTGACTGTTGCAGCTCAGGCGATTATTGATCGTCAAATGGAGATAACACTACCTCGTAAAAGACTCTTAATGAAAGTTGAGCGTTATACCAAAGAGCTGGTGTACGTGGGTAAAGTAGTCACTTCAAAAACAGCCCCCGATTCAATTATTAAAGAATTACTTTATATGCTGTCTTTGAGTGGATCACCTAATCAAGAGGTAACCGATGTTTTGAGTGGCTATGGGGTTGCCCCTCAAGAGTTTAATGAACAAAAGCTTATTTCGCATCGTAAAAGATTGTTTGGGCCTGGGGCTGATGTATTGCGTTCGCTTTCAGGGGCGCTGCAAGAAGAAATTAGCCAGCTAAAAGATAAGCTAGATATTATTGAGCGGGGTATTGACCCTGATGTGACTGACTTTAGTGTTATTTCAGTAGGGCTTGAAAAACTTATCAGCACGCTGGTAATGCTCGACCTTAAACAATTAGCTGAATTGGCATCTAATCAAAATGAAGCGATTAAGTCTTGGTCTGATAGTGGTCGTGTGCCAACAGAAGAAGATTTAATTAGTGTCGCAAACGCGGTTTTAACAATTGAACAGGCCATTAAGCGTTTTGAAGAGACGGGTATTACGCCTGAGTTAGATGACAGTGTAATTAATCCGCAGGGGGTGGGGAATAGCCCTTATCTATCTGAAGCGATGATTGTTGTAACCGATGAAGCTCAATCAGGTATTACATTAACTAAGCGTGCAATTACTGCTTTTGTTGAGTCAAACTGGGATAAATTACATTTGGCAAATATTAGCGCCACACTTAACGCTGTGCGTGGCAGTATGGTTATGGTCGGTGAGTCACGATTGGCATCTGCTTTGGCTGCAAGCACAGTGTGCATTACTAAAGAGTTATTTGAGCGAGAAACTCGACCTGATGAAAAAGTACTTGAGACCTTGGCAGACACTTTAACGTCTTTGGAATATTATATTGAGACTATTGCTGGTAGAGAGTCTGTAAATGCAGACTTACTTTCATTGGCAGAAGAAAGTCTGAAATCTATCAATTATCCAGCTGCATGAATGAGCTAATTTAACGGTCGTTCAGTTAACACTATGCTATACACAATTTTAAGTGCCACTCTTGCGTTACTTGCTGTACTCATCATTTTTGTTGCTCTGAGAATATTGTTTGTAAGGCCCTGGTTCCGAGCTTGGTTGCGAGGGACAAGCTCCTTATTAGCCATTGTTTGTTCATTAGCGATAGTCGCTTTTGCATGGGATTTTCTTACTTACAATGTCATCGCTCAAGATAAAACTGTGGCCACTGTTTCTGTTATCGAGATAGGCAAGCAGGAATATCAGCTAGATGTCGCACTCCCGGACGGGGGAGGTTCTAGTTATAAGGTAAAAGGTGATCTCTGGCAGCTAGATGCAAGATTGATCAACTGGGCAGGGTTAATGGAGTTAATCGGTTTAGAGCCTGGGTATAGGCTTGACAGGTTGAGTGGACGTTATATATCCCTTGAGCAAGAGCGTAATGCTGAAAGAACGATTTATAATATTAAGAATGATTACTCGGTGTTAGATGTATGGTCTGTGGTTAATAATAATGCATGGTTACCTTGGATAAGCGCGAAATACGGCAGTGCAACTTATCTACCTATGAAAGATGGTGCGCTGTACTCAGTTACACTCAGTCAGCAGGGTTTAATAGCAAGGCCATTGAATGAGGCGGCTGAAAAAGCGGTTGATACTTGGAATTAGTGACTAGTGGAATTAGGCTTTAATAAAAGATAAGAATCAAAAAAGGCGGTTAATAAACCGCCTTTTTTATTGCGAACAGGGTCTGGCCTACAGGCTTAACCCATGTTGAATAGTTCGCCTAACTTAGTAGCAAGCATCATGTCGCCTTCAGCACGAAGCTGACCAGCCATAAATGCTTGCATGCCGTCAGTTTCACCACTAACGATACCTTGAAGTGTTTCTGTGCTCATAATTAGAGTTACAGATGGATCATCATGATCGCCAGCTACGAGTTCACATTGTCCGTCTTTGATGATTAAGTGGTATGCATCGGCATCTTCGATTGCAAATTGAAATACTAGATCTTCTCCAGCGGCTGCATCAGAGTTAAAGTTGTCTTTTAAAGTCTCGAAGATTTTTGCTACAGGCATTGGTATATCCTTTTGCTTTTTTAGTTTAACTCACACTTCAGTCGTCTTTCGGCTGCAGTGTGGTGCTAGAAATACTACTTGAGTAAATAGATCAACTGTTAATCAAGCAAGTTGAGATTATGTTGTATTGATCGATATGTCAATAGCCAATCGAACGCTTGTTTTATTCCCTCTTAAGTTCACAGTTCAATGCTTGTAATTAGCGTAATAGCCCCAATATTGCTACATTCTTGGCTGATAAATATAAACCATAAAGGTATATAAGGGGATAATCTTGGAATTTTTGGCAGAGTACGGTGTTTTTTTTGCTAAAGCTATAACCATCGTAATAGCTATAGTAATTACCGTTGCAGGTGTTGTTGCAGTTTCTTCAAAGGGAAAGCATAGTTCAGAAGGTTCAATTGAGGTCAATAAAGTTAATAAGCGCCTTGATGAAATGAAAGAAGCAATAGAGCATGAAATTCTTGATAAAGATGCGTTGAAAGAAATGCATAAAACATCAAAAAAAGAAAAAAAGGAAGAGAAAAAGAAGAAGGAGACAAGTGTCGACAAGCAGGCCAAAAAGAGAATGTATGTTATCGACTTTGATGGTGATATTAAGGCCTCTGATAATGAGCAACTAAGAAACTCAATTACAGCTGTTCTATCTATCGCGGATCCAAAAAATGATGAAATACTTATTCGCCTGGAAAGTGGTGGTGGTATGGTTCATTCATACGGATTGGCCTCAGCGCAGTTGAATCGAATTAAAAATAAGAACATCCCTTTAACTGTTTGTGTCGATAAAGTAGCTGCCAGTGGCGGTTATATGATGGCCTGTGTCGCAGATAAAATACTAGCCTCTCCTTTTGCTGTGCTTGGTTCTATCGGTGTGGTTGCACAAATTCCAAACTTTAATAAGCTGTTAAAGAAAAATAATGTAGATATTGAGCTAATGACGGCAGGTGAGCATAAGCGCACTCTAACGATGTTTGGTGAGAATACTGACGAAGGCAGAAATAAATTTAAACATGACCTTGAAGATACGCACGAGCTGTTTAAGTCGTTTGTACGAGATCATCGACCGGTTGTTGATATTGCTGAAGTGGCTAATGGTGATGTGTGGTTCGGTAAGCGTGCTTTAGGTGTTAAGTTGGTTGATGAGTTAAAAACGTCAGATGAGTATATTACTGAAGCTTGTGAAACACTTGATGTTTTTGAGGTGAGTTATAAAGAGAAGAAGTCGCTCCAAGAGAAGTTAGGTTTATCTATGTCTGTTGGTATAGATAAGGCGGTGACTAGATTATTGAGCGCGGCTCAGAATAGCCGATTTATGTCTTAGTTAATCGTTAATAGATATTACAGAATCAATTCTGTTACCTTGTAACGGAATTGATTCTAATCCCGCCTCAATTTATCGTTAATCGCAATCGGACTAGGGTAGCGGAAAATAACGATATAAGAATTCAGAATAAAGGTAATTATTGCTGTTGCTTGAATAACATGTGATGCATTCGTACCAATGATTGCGGTTGATGTTGCTAAAAATGCAATTAGTAGTGAGAACTCACTTATTTGTCCCAGTCTAAAACCAACCTCCCAAGATTGATCTGCAGGCTCTTTGATAAACCCCAGTAAGTATCTGAAGGCTACTGGCTTTATCGTGAGCATGCATAAAGCCAGTATTGTTGAAGCAATAATCACTTCAGATAGAAGTCCTAGATTGAAACTTGCCCCTAAAGAAAAGAAAAATAAGATAAGAAAGAAGTCTCTAAGTGGTTTTAAGTGTACAGCAATGTATTGAGATATTGGGCTGGTGGCTATGCTTATACCTGCTATAAATGCACCTATCTCATGAGATAAACCAAAGAACTCTGCGAGTTGTGCAACACCTAAGCACCATCCGATAGCCAGCAAAAAAATATATTCATGAAAACGATCAAAATGCTGAAGTAGTTTAACTATAACGTATTTAACGGCGATGAAGGCGGCAAACACTAATAATGGGAGTGTGATGAGTGTTTGTAAAAATTGCTGTAAGGGGGATTCAGATTCTTTTCCACCTAGCATTAGTAGAACAATTATTGCAATTAAATCTTGAAGTAACAGCAGGCCTACAACGAGTTCTCCTGTGTGACGGTGGTGGAGTACCGTTGTTGGGAGTAATTTAATACCAATAATTGTACTTGAAAATATCATGGCAACGCCAATGATTAGGCTTTCTGTTTGGTTGTAGCCGAAAAGAATAGCTACAGTAAAGCCGCAAGCAGCGAATATAATAGAGCTACCTAATGCGACTAAGGTGGCTTTTTTTAGCATGTGGGCAAGGCTGCGAGGCTGCATATCAAGGCCAAGTAGAAAGAGTAGGAATATGATACCAATTTCTGCGATTTCAGAGAGTAGATGTGCATCGGTTACTAAATGGAGGCCATAAGGACCAAGGATTGCGCCTAAGGCAATATAAGCAACGAGTAGTGGTTGGCGTGTGTAGAGTACAATAGAGGCAAGTACGGCAGCACCAGAGAAAATAAGAAAGAATGAGGTGACGATTGATTGGCTATCCATAAAACCTAGTGATCCTAAAATGGTGACTCTGGTAGGGTTTGTCTATTCTTAAGTTTAATATAATTTCGTCATTAGGCATAAAAAAGGCGAACATTAAGTTCGCCTTTTGCATTATTAGGTCGTTGGCTTTTTTGTATAGCTTAGCTTCGACGGCGAAATAATGGATCTGGATTATCACAAGCGGCCTGATAGCTACTTGAAAAGGTAGTCAATGCAGTCAGTGCGCAATTAATATCCCTGTCAGCTCTAACAGCAAAGGCATTAAAGCCACAGCGCTGCATATAAAAAAGCTGATCTTGAAGTACATCGCCGATAGCACGTAATTCGCCTTTGTAATTAAAGCGATCACGCAATAATCGCGCATAAGAATAGCCGCGTCCGTCACCAAACTTAGGGAAGTTAATCGCAATGACGGGCAACTTCTCTAAATCTTCAATCAGCTCTTCTGGTTCTTCATGGCTATCAATCCAAACGCCTACATTAGAGCGATTTTCGAATGATGCTTTATTATCTTTAAAGAAAGATAAAGGAACAAGCAGTGCACCACTTGGTAAGGTACCTTCAAAGTCTGAGTCTAAAACAACAGTGCTGTCGTCAATGATCTGACCGTCTTTAATTAGCTTTTGCATAAACGCGCTCCTTAAATGGTGCCATACCAATGCGTCTGAAGGTGTTAATAAATAGCTCACCCTCAGTTCTGTTTTCAGTGTATACGTTGAGAATCTTTTGGACTACATCGGCTACTTGATCTTGTGCGAAAGATGGGCCTATGATCTTACCGATTGAAGCGCTTTTAACTGAGCTTCCACCTAAAGAAATCTGATAAAATTCAGCGCCTTTTTTATCGACACCCAGAACACCAATATCACCTACATGGTGGTGGCCACAAGCGTTCATACAGCCAGATATATTCAATTCGATTTCACCAAGATCATATAAGTAATCAAGGTCATCAAAGCGATTTTGAATTTGTTCTGCTACAGGAATAGATTTGGCATTAGCTAGTGCGCAATAGTCACCACCCGGGCAGCAAATCATATCGGTCAGCATATTTAGGTTTGGTGTAGCGAAACCAAGTTCCATTGCCTTCTGCCATATAGCAAAAAGGTCTGACTTTTTAATGTCAACTAAAGCAACGTTTTGGTCATGAGCAACGCGTACTTCACCAAAACTGTATTCATCAGCCAAGTCAGCAATTGCCTCAAGCTGTGCATCACTTACGTTGCCTGTAGGAACGCCAGCCTTTTTAAGGGTTAGTGTTACCGCTGAATAACCAGTAACCTTGTGTTGGGTGGTGTTGCGTTTTACCCAGTTGGCAAACGCTTCGTTAGATGCCAATAAGGCTTCAAACTCAGCCGACGAAGAATCTAGTTCTTCATAAGCGGGGGGTACAAAGAAGTCTTTAATACGGTTTATTTCATCGGTTGTTAATTTTGATGATCCGTCTTTAAAGTGATTCCACTCTTCTTCAACTTTTTCAGCATAAACCTCAGGGGTTAGTGCTTTAACCAAGATTTTGATACGAGCTTTAAACTTGTTATCTCTGCGACCGTAGCGGTTATAAACGCGCACAATAGCTTCAAGATAAGTGAGTAAATCTTTTTCTGGTAAGAATTCTTTAATCAATGAACCTATAAGAGGTGTACGACCTAAGCCGCCACCCACGTAAACCTGAAATCCTATCTCACCGGATTCATTTTTAACGATTTGAAGACCAATATCGTGAACTCGAATAGCTGCACGATCTTCATTAGGGCATGCATTTACCGCTATTTTGAATTTACGTGGCAAATAAGCAAACTCAGGGTGAAAGGTTGACCACTGACGAATGATCTCACAATATGGGCGAGGGTCGGTGACTTCTTCACTAACTACGCCTGCAAACTGATCTGTGGATGTATTACGAATACAGTTGCCGCTAGTTTGGGTGGCGTGCATCTCAAAATGAGCTAATGACTCAAGCATGTCTGGCACGTCTTTCACTTCAGGCCAGTTAAACTGAACGTTGTGACGAGTAGTGAAGTGCACGTAGCCTTTGTCGTATTTGCGGGAAAGCTCTGCCAGGTTTCTTACTTGGGCAGATGAAAGCATTCCATACGGTACAGCAACACGAAACATAGGTGCTAAGCGTTGAACATAAAGTCCGTTTTGTAATCTCAGGATTAAAAACTCTTCTTCACTTAGGTCTCCAGAGAAATAACGTTCTGTTTGTCCTCTGAATTGTTTTACTCGTTCAAGAACGATCTTACGATCGTGGTCGTCATACTTGTACATTTTGGTGAGACTGCCTATTCAATTTTTTAAGCGCACAATGCGCCAAATATAAAAAGGCGCATACGATACCAGTTTAGCCTTATTCTTAAAATGATTATTTATTAATATCTTAAGAAGAAAACTGCATAACTGGTGGTGTTTATTTAGTCTGCTTCGTAACCAAGGTTAGGAGACAGCCAGCGTTCTGTTTCTTTTAGAGACCATTTCTTTCGCTCAGCATAAGAAGCTACTTGATC
>Ga0209707_1000468_pt1 | contig 24612 bp, 27 predicted proteins | sample EN4Hudsemesocosm_FD_184630 | JGI IMG/M metagenome (GOLD analysis project Ga0209707, IMG submission 184630) | Methane-oxidizing microbial communities from mesocosms in the Hudson Canyon - EN4B Hudson Canyon (SPAdes) (version 2) | ecosystem: Environmental > Aquatic > Marine > Cold seeps | place... | reverse complement strand
GACCAATGATGGTTGGTTTGATGGCTCAATTGAGCCTTATCAGCATTTGCAAATTGCGCGTATGCGAGCTTTGGAGTCTGGCCGGTATTTATTAAGAGCGACAAATACCGGGGTAACCGCAGTCATTGACGAGCAGGGAAAAGTGATTTCTCAAGCACCTATTAGGGAGCGAGCAGTCATTGCCGTAAGTATTGAACCTAGGTCAGGATTAACACCTTATGCAAGGATAGGTGATAAGCCAGTGCTGTTAGTTATTGTTCTACTGTTACTATTGGGGGTCAGTAAAAAATTAATTCTTAGTGGTATTTATAGTAATCGACATTAATGCAATCTTATTCTCACGGAGTTCTGGTAAGTTTCTGGGCAGCATTGAGGCGTCCATTATTAAAATTTAGCCCAGTATCAGTTTTAATAGTCCTAAGCATAGTGTGCCGCTAGGAAGGGAAATGATAGCAATGGCGCGTAATTTCGATATATTAAATAAAATTCGTAGTCCCCAGTAAAATGTTCTTAATGAAACTAAATCAACTACCAGTCTTAGCATCAGGGCGCTAAGGTAAGTATCAGGGCTTTTGTAATCAGCCAGCAGAAAGGGTAATTCGTAGACTAACAAAAGTTGTGGTGCCAAGCTTAATAATAGCAATATATAACTATCTTCAGTGCTGTAGTTAATGCTATTACCTTTGTTTATAAAGAAATTCATGACTAAGGCGATTAGCTTTAAAAACAGGATTGTTAGTAACATTCCTGCGACTAGAACACTGACAATAAAAAGAAGTGATTGTAACGGCTCTAATGACTTTAATTTACCTAATAATGCGGGTTTTTGCATAATAATAGGGAGCTTAACGAGGAAATAGAGCAGGAAAATAATATGTGCTGTGCTTTGTCTTTCTGAGCTAGAAAATAATGAGAATGCATCTCGTGGGTTTTGAATTAATAGCGTGGCTCTTTGCCACAAACTTAATTGACTACCTTCGTTATTTTTTTGTGATTTATATGGGGAGTTCACGCTGCAGTGTCTTCAGCTAGAGCATAGATTTTATTGGGTTCAGCGAGATATTCCATATCCATATCACTCGCTTCAATTAGATTAAGTTGCCAATTACCTTGTCGCCAAACTAGGCTCCATAAAGTGGAGACTGTGCCTAAGCGTTTGTCTCCTTGAATCAGTTTTCCTGTATTTTTATTGACCATATAATCACGCATTTCAGCTTCTATTTCGACAACAATACGATTTTTTGAAACATCTTTTATATTTTGCATGACATAAAGAGGTGTTATTTTTTTAATAACAACATCAGAAACTTTATTTTCTAAGCCATCACGATCCCACTTATCTAAAAGTAGTTGTTGATTCTGCATATACCATTCAGTTACATACTGTTCGGCAATAAGCATTTTCTTTTGGTCCCAAGCAGAATGTACCCATAAAAAAATTTGAGTAATACGGTCTTTTAAGTCCATCCATTCAAAACGAGAATCAGATAGAGCAATTTGTGTTATTAATTTTCGCGTTTGCTTAACCAAACGGGCTCGTCTCATTAAATACCAAGTAAGCAATGGCGCAAAAACGACAAGTATTCCGCCCATGATAACTTTGCCCCAAAATGTTTTTCCTGCCTCTTTAATAAGTCCACCAGGCCCTGCTAGGGCAATATCAGATGAAATTAAAAATAGTAGTAAAATAACGACAGCAAAACTCCAGCTTTTGTTCATCTTTAATGAATTCATTGTTATTCCTATTGGTAAGTTCTCTTGTTCACGTTATAAATTGTTGAGAGCCAAAAGTATATAAATAATAGAGTTAAAATTGCTTTAGGTATAAGTCCTAAAAATAACAAGGTATTTATTCTGAATGGAGAAGAGCTAGGTGATTTCTATGTGTACTGAGGTAGGATTTTATTGCCAATAAAGGTAACTTATTGATATTAGGGTAAACTAAATGTGCTTTAAGTGAGGGCGTTTTAAGCCCGAAACTGACTTGGTGAATTACCTTAGTTTCGGGCTTTATGTTACCTTTTTAAGAGTGAATTTCTATATGTAATTCACGGAACTCATTGGTTAGCTTGTGGTTGGGGGCATAATGAACTAAAGGTTTAGATTCGGCGTGTGATTCTCGTACTTTGACGGATGGAGATATTTTACTATTAAGAACAGGGTGTCCTTCCGCAATTAACTCTTCAACTAGCTGTCTAGGTAAGCGTGCTTGTGCTTGGAATTGGTTAACAATAATGCCTTCAACCTCTAGGTCAGAGTTATGGTCTGTTTTTACTTCGCTTAATGAGGTCATTAATGTGTAGAGCGCATCGCGTGCAAAGGTATCGCAATCAAACGGGATTAAACATTTGTTAGCTGCAATCAATGCAGACTGGCTATAGAAATTAAGGATAGGTGGCGTATCTATATAAACTTCATCAAAGCCTTCAAGCTTATCGAGTTCTTCTTTTAATTTGAAAATTTTATAGCGAGATTCTAGGCGACCTTGTAATGCTTCTAGTTCAGGGTGTGAGGGTAATATAAATAAATTAGGGAAGGGTGTCTCGTGAATTAACTGATCTAGACCGCCATCCTTACCGCCAAAGAGCCCTAAGCTAAGGCAGCCCTTAAAGAAGTGGGAAATGGTTTTCTCAGGGTCGGTGACTTTCTGTCCTAATAAATATTGAGTGGCATTACCTTGTATATCAAGGTCGATGACTAAGGTGCGCTTACCTTCCATAGCGCTAATTGCAGCTAAATTACAAGTAATGGTAGACTTTCCTACACCGCCTTTTTGATTAAAAATAACCCTGCGCATTTTGTTCCCCAATAAATCCATCAAATAAAGTCGCTATTATAGGTAAAATCAAGAGCGTATAAAAGTTTCTGCACCACATTCCGGACATTGAGGGATAACGCTGGTACTTTTAAAGGCAATGACTTTATTGCATTTTTTACAACTCAAAGTACCTGGAGCAGTAAGGTCACCTGATTTATACGGGTGGCTATATTGCTCTGCATTCTGAGCGAGTTGAGCAAGCTCTACGCGAGTTTTATCAGCAATATTAAGGAATGAGTCCAGTGCAAAATTTTCTAATAATTCGATATCAAACTTTAACCATTCGGCTAAAGATTCATCACTATTATCTGGCAAGGCGTGTGCTGCATGATGCACATCTCTAGAAACGGCATTAGCTACATGGTTGATTTCATCTTGTGATAACCCCCCTAATTCACTCACTTTTTCTTTAGCTGAGTCTAAACTGTCAGCAATTGAATGAATGGTATCATCGGTGGCTTCATACATGTATTCCATGAAGTCGTTGTAGGCTTTAGTTAGTTTATTTTCACTCATAACAGTTGCTCCGTAAAAAGGCTTTAGATTTAGTTCACTGTAAGGTATTCTAACGCTTTTGAATGCTATAAGACGAGTAACAATGCAAGAAAATTACAAACCACTGGAGATTGAGTCAGAAGTTCAGGCGCAATGGGAAGAATCGGGCGTATTTCAAACTTCTGATGATGAAAGTAAAGAGAAGTATTATTGCTTATCAATGTTTCCTTACCCCAGTGGTCGCTTGCACATGGGCCATGTACGAAATTATACAATTGGCGATGTCATTAGTCGTTATCAGCGTATGCATGGCAAAAATGTGATGCAACCCATGGGTTGGGATGCCTTTGGTTTACCTGCTGAAAATGCTGCGATGAAGCATAATGTACATCCTGCAGAATGGACCTATGAAAATATTGCTTATATGCGTGAGCAATTAAAGCAACTAGGTTTTGGCTATGACTGGGACCGTGAGTTAGCAACCTGTGACCCGAGCTATTACAAATGGGAGCAGTGGTTTTTCCTTAAGTTACTCGAAAAAGATTTGGTTTATAAGAAAACATCAGCAGTCAACTGGTGTCCGCATGATAAAACAGTGTTAGCGAATGAACAGGTGATTGATGGTTGTTGTTGGCGTTGTGATACCACGGTTGAGAAAAAAGATATTTCTCAGTGGTTCTTGCGGATTACAGCCTATGCCGATGAGTTATTAACCTCACTGGACAAGATGCCTGGCTGGCCTGAACAAGTTAGGACCATGCAAGCAAACTGGATTGGTCGTTCAGAAGGTTTGGAAATGAGTTTTGCTGTTGAGGGTTTGGATGATGTTGATATTTATACAACACGTGCAGATACTTTAATGGGAGTGACTTATTTAGCGGTTGCGGCAGAGCATCCTCTAGCAATACAAGCAGGAAAAGATAATGTTGAAGTGGCGGCATTTATTGAGGAGTGCCGGCATACAGAAACCTCAGAAGCTGCGTTAGAAACTATGGAGAAGAAGGGTATCAACTCTGGTTTCATGGCTAAGCATCCGGTGACGGGTGAGTTAGTGCCGGTTTGGGTTGCCAACTTTGTTTTGATGACCTATGGAACAGGTGCGGTGATGTCAGTTCCAGCGCATGATCAACGTGATTATGAGTTTGCTAAAAAATATAAGATTGAAATTAAACAGGTCATCTTTTCAGCATCTGATGTTGAAGACAGTATTGCAGAGCAGGCCTTTACAGAAAAAGGTGTTTTAAATAACTCTGCAGAATTTGATGGTTTAAGTTCTGCTGATGCCGTTAACGCTATTGCGGATAAATTAGAAAATAGCCAACAAGGACAGCGTAAAACTAATTTTCGTTTACGTGATTGGGGAGTTTCTCGTCAACGTTACTGGGGTGCACCTATTCCAATTATCTATTGTGATGATTGTGGCACGGTGCCAGTGCCTGAGGAAAACTTACCCGTTGAATTACCAAAAGATGTTTTATTAGATGGTTCGAACTCACCCTTATCAACACATGATGCTTTCTTGCATGTAGACTGCCCTCAATGCGGTAAAGGGGCTAAAAGAGAAACAGATACCTTTGATACGTTTATGGAGTCATCTTGGTACTTTGCACGTTTTGCGAGTAGTAAAGCGGACTCTATGTTGGATGAGAGTGCTAAATATTGGTTGCCTGTTGATCAATATATAGGGGGTATTGAACATGCGATTTTACATTTACTTTATGCGCGTTTTTTTACTAAGCTAATGCGTGATGAAGGCTTATTAGTCTGTGATGAACCGTTTAAAGATCTATTGACCCAAGGTATGGTGTTAATGGATGGCACTAAAATGTCTAAGTCTAAAGGTAATACGGTAGACCCAGAGCATTTAATTGCTGAGTATGGTGCAGATACCGTTCGTTTATTTATTATGTTTGCTGCTCCTCCAGAGCAATCTTTGGAATGGTCAGATAGTGGCGTAGAGGGTAGTTTCAGATTTTTAAAGCGTTTATGGCGTCAAGTACATTTACATACCAGTGAAAATTCAAAAGTGGCTGCTTTAGATAAGAAATCCCTGAGCGGTGCTGAAAAGGATTTACGTCGGAATTTGCATCATGCGATAGAAAAAGTCACTGACGATATAGGCCGAAGACATCATTTTAATACCGCTATTGCAACTAATATGGAGTTATTAAATAGTTTATCTAAGTTTGATGGACAAGGTGATAATGCAACGGCAGTACGACAAGAAGTACTAGAAGCCATTGCTTTAATGCTTTACCCAATCGTACCGCATATTTGTCAGAAATTATGGTTGGCTTTAGGTAAAGCAGACGATATTAACTGTACCTGGCCTGCTGTTGATCAATCTGCATTAGTGCAAGATGAGCTACAAATGATAGTTCAAGTTAATGGTAAGTTGCGCGGTAAGATTATGGTGGCAACTGATGCCAGCAAAGAAGCGATACAGGCATTAGCCTTGGCAGAAGAAAATGTGGCGCGCTTTATTGATGGCAATGATATTAAAAAAATTATTGTAGTGCCTAAGAAGCTAGTCAGTATCGTTGTCTAACATGCAATTTAAAAATAGTACGGCTATGAAAAGTAGCATGACCTTAATGATACTTATCTTGCTATCGGCTTGTGGGTATCATTTACGTGGTGCACTACAGCTACCTGAGGCATTAAAGAAGATTTATATACAAGGTGCTTCAGCGGAATTAAAGCAAGCGATAACAACGACTTTTCGCTCTGCTTCTGGATCTATCGTCACAAACCCAGCAGATGCAGGTATGGTCTTAAATGTTATCCATGAAGATTATCAGCGTCGTACTATTTCATTAAATACCGATGGTTACTCCAATGAATATGAGCTTATTTATCAAGTAACTTTTGAAATGCTAGATAGCCAAGGGGCTGAGTTAGTTGCCGAGCAAACCGTAAAATTATCTAAAGCGTATTTTAATGAGCAAAGTAGTGATACGGTGCTTTCTAAAGGGAATGAAGAAGCTGTTTTGCGTAAAGGGCTTTATGAGCAAGCAGTCCGCTCAATTGTTGAAAGAACCAAAGCTCAACTAAAGAAGCAAATACCTTAAATGTGGTTGCGTGTTGATCAGTTAGCCACCGCATTAGCTAAAAATCTTAGCCCTGTTTATTTTGTGAGTGGCGATGAGCCTCTGCAAGTAGGTGAGGCAGCTGATGCTGTTCGTTTAGCTGCAAAAAATGCTGGCTATGAAAGTAGAGAAGTTTTCACGGTTGATAATAGTTTTTCATGGGCTGATTTTTTACAGGCGAGTGATTCAATTTCAATTTTTTCTGATAAGAAAGTGATTGATCTACGTATTCCAAATGGCAAGCCTGGTATGGAAGGAAGTAAAGCGTTAGTGAGTTTTTGTGAGCGCTTGCCTGAAGATATCCTATTATTAATTACTGCGGGAAAGCTTGAAAAGTCATCTAAAAAATCTAAATGGGTCACGGCACTTGAAAAGCAAGGGGTTGCCATTCAAGTTTGGCCGCTAGAGGGAAAGGGGTTAGTTCAGTGGTTACAGCAGCGTATCCAGCGTAGAGGTTTAAAAATTGAAGGTGCAGGTGTTAATATTATTGCTTCACGAGTTGAAGGTAATTTACTGGCGGCCTCTCAAGAAATAGAAAAATTGTATGTGTTATATGGGCAGGCGAGCATTACCGAGCAGCAAGTTCAGGATGCCGTTGCGGATGGTTCTCGGTATGACGTATTTAATCTCGTTGATGCGGCGCTATCGGGGCGCGTTGATAGAGTCATAAAAATTCTGACAGGTTTACAGCATGAAGGTATAGCTGCCCCTGTTGTTTTATGGGCATTAGCAAGAGAATTACGTACGCTTATTCATATTCAAAAGCGCTTAGACGAAGGGCAGCAGCAAAAGTCAGTACTTATGAAGCACCAAGTCTGGGATAAACGTCAGGCTTTAGTAATGAATGCTTTAAAAAAATTGAAGCAGAAGAATTTAATGGCAGGTTTATTAGTAGCGGCGCAAGCTGATCGTCAGATAAAAGGCGTACAGCAGGGTGACTGCTGGGATAGTCTATTGCGGGTTGCTTTGGTTTTGGCGGGTAAAGAGGTTTAATTATCTGTTATTAATTTAAGGTAAATATAAGGTGAAACTAGCCCCACCTAAGCGACTATCATTACTTGTAGTCATATAGCCCGATTTAGTGCCGTTAATATGTAAATTAGCAATAGTGCTGACAAAATATAAACCTAAGCCGGTATTACTGGTTTTAAAGTCAAGTTGGCTTGAGCTTATTAGTTTATCAGGAAAGCCGGCGCCATCATCTTCTATTCTAAAATAGATGTAATCTTCATGTTTTCCTGCAGAGAGGATGATTTTTTTCTGGCTGTAACGATGGGCATTATTAAGGACAGAGTTAATGGCATTACAAACTAAATTAAAATCACAGTAGCATAGCAAGTCATCGTCACATTCAATCTCTAATTCTATAGGCGTTAAGCTAAACAATGAGGCTTGGTGAGCGCGAACATCATGAAGCATGTCTTTGACTGAATGCTGATCAATTTCTAAACTGAATTTTTCAGTTTCAATTTTATATAAAGATAATAGCTGTACAAGGCTATTATTCATGCGGTTTGCTTCAAATTCCAGCTGAATAATATTTTTATTTTCAGTGTTGGTTTTTTTTAGTTGGCTAATAAGGTCACAGATAATGCCTAAGGAGTTCTTCATGTCATGGATCGAAGAAGCAAGAATGGCAGAGAAATCAACCGAGCTATGTGAATGTTGGTTCATGTTAGGGGGTCTTTTTAAGTCGGTGGACAAGTTTGGCATATTCGATTTGTATGCTATTCAGCTTGAACTGTGGGATGCCTAGCTTTTTAGCTTTATTAATATAAAATTTAGCTTCAGCCATATTTTCTTTAGTACAACCAGATACCTTGATGTTGTGTAAGATAATTTTGGTTATATTAAGGATGATAGTTTTATTATCAGGCATCTTTTTAAATGCTTCAGAAAAAACTGCAATAGCTTCTTCAAACTTCTCTTGTTTATATAGCCTAACACCGACATTATTAATATGAATCAGCTCTTTCCGTGTTGCGCTAATTAATTCTTCGGCATGACTTTCACGGCCAATAGCGTTATGCATCTCATTGACGTTTTGAATGAAATCATCATCATCAATATGACTTTTTATTAACTGATCAAGTAGCTTAGATGCCGTGTCTTCTTGGTCATGAAGGTAGCAAGTTTTGACCATTTCTAGCTTGATATCTTTATCTAAATTTTGCTCATATTGCTTGCTTAAAGATAAGGCGGTATCAAAAGCTTCTTTGGCTTTTTCCGTTTCGCCCATACCTTCATGTATTTCACTTTCAGCAATGGAGGCTCTTAATTCGGCGTTAGGGTCGTTTGGAAATTCAGAGCGCATAGTCTGTAAAATACTCAAAGCTTCAGTATTTTTATCAGATTTTTTAAAAATTTGGGCAAGATTAGAAAAGTCACTCGAATCTTTATGAATAGAGTGTTCGCCTAGTAAAACTGCAGATTTACATGCAGTTTCAGCGGTTTCTAAATCCCCTGTTATATTGGCAATATTGGCTAGTTTTCTTTGCCGTAGGATAGTTTGGGGGGAGAGATGAACGGCTTTATTGAGAGTGTCCTGAGCTTCAAGGTGCTGTTCAGTAAATTCATAAGATTGGGCCAATAAATCATAGGCTTCCATCGTCATGGGGTATTTACTAATAATTTCCTGGAAAACATTAATGGCTTCATCAACATTGCCTTGAAGGAAGAAAATTTGAGCTAAGCCGAGCATGGCCCAGTTTAATTCTCTTTGACCTAAAATATCTTGATAAATATGTTCAGCAGTCGAATAGTCTTTTACATGAATAGCCAGTTCAGCGCGTTTTTTTAGTAGAGCCGTGTGTAACTTTTGAGGTTGTTCTTCGAGTAATTTATCGCAAAGCCTTATAGCTAATTGATAATTATCCGTATCAATAGCCGCGTCAATTTTTTTAAAAAACTGTTTACGGTCAAAGGTTCTTTCTAAGCGGTTTAGTAGAAGTTGTGCGGTAAAAGGTTTGGTTAGATATTCATCCGGCTTATTTTCCATGGCACCTAGTACCATGCTTTGCAGTTGTTCAGCCGTTACCATAACAAAGGCAGCATGACTGGGAAGAAGACGACGGAAACGGGCTTCCTCTAACACCTGTAAGCCATTTTTTCCATTACCTAGGTTGTAATCACATAACACAATATCAAATTTATGAGTCTCCATTGCAGTAATTGCTTTTTGTCCATTTTCAGCTTCGACAAGAGTCACTACATCGAGTGAATATAGCATGTCTCTGATAGCTTTGCGCATGACAGGGTAGTCTTCGATAAGTAGAAATTTTTTTGATTTTAAATCTAACATGGCACAAAAATAACTCTTGAAATGTGAAAACAGCAACAAAATATTTACGATATTTTGAGTGTATTCTATATTTTTCCCTTGAAAAAACAATCTTTGCCCTAATATCGAAATCGTTAATGATTATTTATTTTTGGGAAATACTAAAAAATGACTGTTGAAGCTAAAAAAGAAACGCTTGGATTTCAAACTGAAGTTAAGCATTTAATGCAATTAATGATTCACTCTTTGTACAGTAACAAAGAAATTTTTCTACGTGAATTGATTTCAAATGCCTCAGATGCCTCTGATAAATTACGTTTTGAAGCCTTATCTAATGATGGCCTTTATGAAGGTGATAGCGAGTTAAAGATTCGTATAGAATTTGATAAAGACGCACAAACAATTACCATTCGCGATAATGGTATTGGTATGTCTCGTGAAGAAGTACAAGAGCATATCGGAACGATTGCAAAATCAGGAACTAAGCAGTTCTTTGATTCTTTAACAGGTGACCAAGCGAAAGATAGCGAATTAATTGGCCAGTTTGGTGTGGGTTTTTACTCGGCATTTATTGTTGCGGATAAAGTGACTTTAGTAACGCGTAAAGCGGGTAGCGAAGAAGCAACGCTTTGGGAATCGGCGGGTGAAGGTGAGTACACACTAGAGGCGGTTGAAAAAACAGGCCGTGGTACAGATATCATTTTACATTTGAAAGATGATGAAAAAGAATTTTTAGAAAGCTACCGTTTAAGCTCTATTGTTAAAAAATTCTCAGATCATATTTCTTTACCGATTGTAATGGATAAAGAAATTCCAGCGGTAACAGATGAAGAAGGCAAGGAAACAGAGCCTGCTAAGATTGAAGAAGAAACGGTTAATAGCGCATCTGCTTTATGGACTAAATCTAAAGAAGAGCTTGATGATGAAGCTTATAACGAATTCTATAAGCATGTTGGCCATGATTTTCAAGATCCTTTAGCGCACGTACATAGCAAAGTAGAAGGGACTAATGAGTATACAATGTTATTGTATGTTCCTACTCGTGCTCCTTTTGATATGTGGGACAGAGATGCAAAACATGGTGTAAAACTGTACGTACGTAAAGTATTCATTATGGATGATGCTGAGCAATTAATGCCACGTTACTTACGTTTTATTCGTGGTGTGATTGATACCGATTCATTGCCATTAAACGTTTCTCGTGAAATTTTGCAACAAAGCAAAAAGATCAATACGATTAAAGCGGGTGCCGTTAAAAAAGTACTGGGTTTATTGGAAGGGATTGCTAGAAATGATAAAGAAAAATATGCAACTTTCTGGGAGCAGTTTGGTAACGTTATCAAAGAAGGCCCGATTGAAGATAGTAAAAATAAAGAGCGTGTAGCTAAGTTATTACGTTTTGCTTCAACAAATGCTGATACTGATGCACAAGAAGTGTCTTTTGAAGATTACATCGAACGCATGCAAGAAGGTCAAGATAAAATCTATTATGTAACTGCAGATAGTTTTGCGGCGGCTAAAAATAGCCCACATTTAGAGATCTTCCGTAAAAAAGGTATCGAAGTTTTATTATTATCTGACCGTATTGATGAGTGGTTGGTTTCTAACCTAAATGATTTTGATGGCAAGGTTTTACAATCAGTTGCTAAAGGTCAATTAGATTTAGATAAGTTTGATACTGAAGAAGATAAAAAAGAGCAAGAAGAAGCATCTAAAGACTTTGAATCTGTTATTAAGCAAATCAAAGAAGTGTTAACTGACAAAATCAGTGACGTTCGTTTAAGTCATCGTTTAACCGCATCTCCTTCTTGTTTAGTGACTGAGCAGGATGCTATGAGCTTAAACATGGAACGCATTATGAAAGAAGCGGGCCAAGATATGAGCATGATGGGCATGGGGGCGACTAAGCCTGTTTTTGAAATTAACCCTGAGCATGCTTTAGTAACGCGCTTAAAAGAAGAGCAAGATGATGAACGTTTTGCTGATTTAACGCGTATTTTGTTTGATCAAGCGGTGTTAAGTGAAGGTGGACAGTTAGATGATCCAGCTGAATTTGTACATAACTTAAATGGTTTGTTACAGGGCTTATTAAAATAAGCTTTACATAAAAACCATGCTTAAAGGAGAGGCCGCTATTTAGCGGCCTTTTTTTTACTCTGGAAATATAAATCTTTTGTATAGAGCTGGATAGGGCCGCAAGTTCTTTAGAGCGCGTTTGTTTCGCTTTTAAATTCAACTGGTAACGGCTGGTATGATGGGGTATCGTATGTACCTAATTCCAATGGAATTTCATTTTTTAAATTAACGTTCAATTACATATTATTATTTTTATGAAAAAACTACAATCTTTAACTTTTCTTGTTTTTGCTCTTTTAATTACAGCGTGTTCATCACAGTTAACAAAAGATATCGAAGTAGATTCAGCTCTTGACCCAAAGGCTGACTTACAAGGTTATAAAACTTATGCATGGCTTGCAGCAGGAATGCTGTTAAATGACCCAGAAGGAAAATGGCAGGCTGCTAAATATGATATTTCTAGTGATATCAAGTTTAATATTGACAAAGAATTACGCGTAAGAAATATCGTAGAAGTACCCGCACAAAATGCTGATGTTGCGATTAGCTTTTTTACTGGCGTCGATATGGAAGCGCAAGGTTTAAAATATGATCCAAAAAAGGAAGTTGAAGTTCCAGCTAATGTGCCTAAAGCGGCATTAATGGTGGTAGCAATCGATACTGAAACGGGCTTTGTAATTTGGGTAGGTATGGCGAAAGGTGACTACAGAGAAGGTTCTACTGTAGAAGAAACTAAAATTCGTATTGAGTACGCTATTCATAAAATGTTTAATAAATAAGGATAGGCTTTGATTGTTCTTATCCTAACTATTTAGTTAGGATAAGAAATTATATAGAATAATTCAGTTGACCAAATTAACTTTGTAGCCCGTATGGAGGTACCTAATACGGGAAAGCAGTGCACTGGATACCTCGTATTACACAAGCGTTATACAGACTATGTGAAGTATTGGTGTAGCTTTCAAAGCAAAGTTATTTTTCAGGGGAGCTTAATAAGCTCGCATTAAATTAAGGGCTTTACTTTTAAGCTGGCACAATAATGAAGCCGTTAGGCGTAGGTTCGTTGTATTCGTACCGTAAACACCTTACTGCTTAAGAGGTACGAATACAACGAACCTACAGAGTTTCTGATGTTGTCTCGCCTTAAGTGGGTAGTCAAAGTAAGGCATGTTAAGCGACTACTTATATGCGAGTGTGTTTAACGGAAATTAGGGAAATTACTTATGGTAGATCAGCAAAAAAACATTCTTGTTTCCTGTGCAGCTATTTGTATTGTTATTGCTAGTATGAAAGCTGCAGCGCCTATTTTATCGCCTTTATTTTTATCTATTTTTATTGCGATTATTTGCTTGCCTCCTTTGGCATGGCTTAATAAAAAAGGGACACCTTCATCTTTAGCTGTATTTTTAGTTGTCAGCGCTTTGTTTGTAGTCGTTGGTGCACTGGGGATGTATTTAGCAAGTTCGATTGAGCTGTTTTCTAAGCAACTACCTAATTATCAGAGAAATTTAAATCAACAGACTTCACTTTTAGTACACTGGTTGACCAGTCATGGTGTTGAGCATGTATTTGAGCCTGAAATATTAAGCAGCTTAGATGCCAGTAAGATTATGAAATACGTTGGTAAATTAATAACAGGGCTAGGCACTGTATTTGCGGACATGTTTTTAATACAACTAACGGCTGTTTTTATCTTATTTGAAAGCTATGCATTGCCAAAGAAAATTAAAGCTGCCTTTGGTGATTCAAATTTAAGTCATAATTCACGAGAAATTATTCAAAGTATTAACCAATATCTTGCCATAAAAGCAGTCACAAGTTTGGTGACAGGGGTGTTAATTGCTTTGTGGTTATCTGTCCTTGGTGTCGATTTTCCAGTGCTTTGGGGAGTTATTGCTTTTATGCTTAACTTTGTACCCACGATTGGCTCTATTATTGCGGCTATACCAACAATGTTATTGAGCTTAGTACAGTTAGGTGTCGATAGTAGCTTGTTGGTCGCGTTAGGCTATTTGTTAGTGAATCTATTGATTGGTAATGTTTGGGAGCCTCGAATAATGGGCAAGGGTTTAGGTCTGTCCACTTTAGTGGTATTTTTATCCTTAACCTTTTGGGGGTGGGTCTTTGGTAGTGTCGGGATGTTGTTATCGGTACCTTTTACAATGATTGCTAAAATTATTTTAGAGAAAAATCCAGCCACACATTGGATAGCAATTTTGTTGGGCTCAGAAGATGACTTGCCAGAGGAGCAGAGTTAAATTTTATTATGCTGATTAAATCTAGCTTTAAACCCGCTTGGTGGTTAAGTAACTCTCATTTACAAACAATTTACCCCTCTTTGTTACGAAAAGCGCCTACGCCAGTAATAAAACGAGAGCGCTTTATTACTGAAGATGGTGACTTCATCGATGTCGATTTTTGCGGACAAGGTAAGCAGCCTCTGGTTATTTTATTGCATGGCCTAACAGGGAGTTCACAGTCAGGGTATATAAAAGGTTTACAGGGTTCATTATTAGCACAAGGTTTTAGAACGGCAGCATTAAATTTCCGTGGTTGTAGTGGCGAATATAATCATTCATCACGCTGTTATCATTCCGGTGAAACAGGGGATATTGATTTTTTATATCGTACGCTTCGTGCACGTGAGCCTCAGATAGCTATGGGGGCAGTAGGCTTTTCTTTAGGAGGGAACGTCTTATTGAAATGGTTAGGGGAGCAAGGTAAAGGGCTGCAGTTATTTGCTGCAGTTGCGGTATCGGTTCCTTTGGTTTTAAGTGAGTGTGCTAGTCGGCTAGACAGTGGTTTTTCTAAAATATATCGAGCGAGTTTATTGCGTGAATTAAAAGATTATGTACGCTTAAAGCAAGCGCATTTAGAATCTTTAGGGAAAACAGAAGAAGCTGATATATTAAAAGCAATAGGCAGCTTGGAAGATATTAAATCATTTTGGCAATATGATAACCGAGTGATTGCCTCGTTGTATGATTTTGCAAATGTTGAAGATTATTATCGGCGCTCTAGTTCGCGCCAGTACTTGATGGATATTCAAGTACCTACTTTATTAATTCAAGCGGCTGATGACCCCTTTATGACAGCTGACGTTATTCCTAGTGTGGCTGAATTGTCGCCTTCGATTTCTATGGAAATAACAAAGTCAGGGGGGCATGTAGGTTTTGTGGCAGGAAATAATCCTTTTCGAGCGCGGTATTGGTTAGATCAAAGAATACCTGAGTATTTTTTACAGCATATTTCTGCTGCTGTTGTTAATTAGTTTTAGCTTGGATTTTACTGGGAGGTACAATGTATAAAATTTGTTTTTTTGTTCCTGAAACGCATGTGGATGTCGTTAAAATAGCTCTATTTGAGCAAGGGGCAGGAAGAGTAGGTGAGTATGAATATTGTTCTTGGCAAGTGTTGGGAACTGGACAGTTTAGGCCATTAGCAGGTAGTTCCCCTTTTATTGGGGAGCTTAATCAGTTAACTCAGGTAGCAGAGTTTAAGGTCGAAATGGTATGTGATGAAGCATATATTAAAGCTGCAATTAAAGCGTTACTGCTCGCCCATCCTTATCAACAGCCCGCTTATGAAGTCTATAAAATTTTATCGCTTAAAGACTTTTCTTAACAATTACAGAGCTTAGAAATAATGAATACAATAGAGACAATTAAAGCACGTAGGTCAGTGAAATATTACGATACGAAGCACCGTATGAGTGATGCAGAAATAAATCAGCTTTTTTCTTTAGCGATGCTTTCACCAACAGCATTTAATATTCAGCATTGGCGATTTGTTAGCATTACTGAACCTGAATTAAGGGCTAAAGTTAGAGCAGTCGCTTGGGATCAAGCACAAGTAACAGATGCTTCATTATTTGTAGTCATTTGTGCTGACCTTAAAGCTTGGGAAAAACAACCAGAAAGATATTGGGAAAATGCAGACCAAGCTGTGCAGGATTTTATGTTGCCAGCGATAGACCAATATTACCGAGGAAAAGAGCAAGTACAGCGTGATGAGGTTATGCGCTCTTGTGGTATTGCTGCACAAAGTTTAATGCTGACCGCTAAAGAAATGGGCTATGACTCATGTCCAATGGATGGTTTTGATTTTGAACAGTTAGGGAAATTAATAAACTTACCCGATGATCACGTTATTGCGTTAGGTCTAGCAATTGGTAAAAGTGTGCAAACAGCACAGCCTCGTGCAGGGCAATTAAGTTTGAATGAGGTTGTGGTGCAGAATAAGTTTTAACTAGGAGCTTGTCCGAGAGCTAACATTACGGTTCAAAATTTCAGGCGAGTAGCTCTAAGCACAAAGCGATGAGTTACCCCTTGTGTCATGGTTGATTTCGAAAAACCAATAATCGATTATTCGCTGGCATGTCAAAATCATCATTAATCATCAGTTTTGTCGATTTAGCCAGCTCGACTATCGCTTCAAAATCACGAAGTCCACTGCGTGAATCGCGCGCCCTTAGAGATTTATCAAACTGTTCATTACTGGAGCTAGTGTAATCGCCATTGTAATTAAACGGCCCATAAATACACACCACAGCACCTTTGCTTAAATGCTTTGATAGGCCTATAAAAAAACGTTCTACTTCTTGCCAGCTCATAATATGCAAGGTATTCGCTGTAAACAGCGCTTCAATTTCCTCACACGGCCACGGCTCATCACTAACATTCAGAGCCAAACTCCTTCCTACATTCACTAAACTAGCCTCATCAAGCCAAGCATTGATGCCCGCTAGATTTTCTTTCCTATCCGTTGCCTGCCAATACAAATGTGGCAGGTTTTGTGCAAAATAACACGCATGTTGCCCCGTACCACTGCCTATTTCCCAGACCGTCTTAGATTCGAGAAAAATGTCTTTAATTTTATGTAGAATGGGATCTTTGTTATTTTCGCAAGCTTGAGAATAAGGTTTCTGCATTGGATATGATTATAAAGCAAATCAATAGTATGACAGAAGTTGACGCGCTCTGTTGGAACAGACTAATACAACACAGAGACCCTTTCTTACGTCACGAATTTTTATTAGCCTTGGAACAAAGTGGAGCAGTCAGTCCTGCTGCAGGTTGGGTGCCACAGCATTTATTGATTTTTGAACAACAAGTATTGCTTGCCGCTATGCCTTTATACTTAAAAGATCATTCTCGTGGCGAATATGTGTTTGACCAACAATGGGCCGATGCTTATTATCAATCTGGCATGGACTATTACCCTAAATGGCTTAACGCCATTCCATTTAGCCCCTGCTCTGGCCAACGATTACTCATTAAAAAAGGTCTCAATAATGAAGACATTATTGCCGCGCTCCTAGACCATATAAAACAACTCTCAGCACTTAATAATATTTCTAGCCTGCATTGCTTATTTCCGCTATCCGAACAAAGCGACTTACTCGGGCAACACTTAATGGTACGTGAAGCGGTTCAATTCCACTGGTTCAACAAGGACTACAGAGATTTTGATGATTATTTACAGTCCTTTACTTCAAGGCAGCGTAAAAACGTCAAAAAAGAGCGCCGTAAAGTAACAGAACAAGGTATCACGCTGGAAAGGGTCGCTGGGCTAAATGTCAGCGAGCAACAATGGCAGGTTTTCTTTTTATTTTATGAAATGACCTACTTGAAACGTGGCCAATCGGCCTATTTGAATAGTGATTTTTTTAAACAACTCGCCCAGACCATGCCCGAGCAAATATTATTGGTACTGGCGATTAAGGATCAATCTTATGTAGGTGCAGCACTGAGTTTTATTGGCGCAGAGACTTTATACGGGCGTTACTGGGGCTGTTATGACGAATACCATAGCCTGCATTTTGAAACTTGTTATTATCAAGGCATCGAATATTGTCTTGAGCAAGGGTTACAGAGATTTGATTCTGGCGCTCAAGGTGAGCACAAAATTTCCCGTGGCTTTGAACCCATTAGTACTTATTCTTCACACTGGATTCAAAACAGTCAGTTTGCAAAATTAATCACCCAGTTTTTGGAGCGTGAAACAGAGCTGACACAGCAGTACAAAAAAGACTGTCGACAGAAATTACCTTTTAAATAAAAGCCGTAAGCCAACTTAAAAACACTATTCTCGACACAGATTCGGTAGCCATTTATTCTCTATCCCCTTACTTTTGCATGTCCAATGTATGAATCCCTTATCTTTTTCATGCTCAGGTATCAAGCAAATAACGCCTGCTTTTAATTCTGGCAAGATATCAAACCAAATTCGAATTTCCCCATCATTGTCTAATCGAGCACCACCACCCGCTGGAAAGGCAATCACAGGGATTTCAGCACGCTCCTCCGCACTCACAGGAAAGTGCCCATAATGATTATAAAACCCTTCAATTGGAATTTGTAGCTCCTGCGCTCTAGACAATGCATAGTAAGAACGAGAGATAAGATCTCTATCATGATAAGCCGAAGTGCTTATTTGTAAGATACCGAGAAAAAATATAAGTAAGCATAAATCACCTACCGCCTTAGCAATTGACTTCCAATTATGCCAATCGTAGCGTTTTTCATTATTGATATTCTCTGCATGGCAGGCAAGCTGTGAATTGCCGTAAAGAACTTGTGTACCAAGTAGTATATTATGTAGGGCTTGCCTACGAGGGTGAAATACAAGGATTAACAACAGCACAAAGCCTATAACCCCGACGATTATATTGTCACTTTTTACAGTCGCTACAACCATAATGATCAGCGCATACAACGTAGCAAATTTACAAACGACATGTAATGCAGCGCGCCATACCTCAAGGTTCTGGCCATCTAAACGAATAATCCGTAACTTCATTAGGCGCATACCCAGTGTTGCATTAAAGCGCCTCGAGATAAGCCCGACAAAGTAGAGGGCAAAAATCGAAAAATAAACCCAAAAAGGAACCTCTATGTTGATATGCACTGACTCAATACTTACCTGCACCCCTGCGGCAAAAATTGCACAAAGTAACCAATCAACAATAATAGCCATCGCTCTTGATGATAACGAGGCATAACTAAGCTGTAATTTATTATTAACGGCTGACATATTCAACTCACTTTATTGCAATAATTTAATCTTTTCTGATTATACTCATAACCCAGGTAAGGCTTGGGCATTATTGAATTCTCGCTCCTTAGCATCTGAGCAGTTTCATTCAGCCATGAAAAAGTATCCCGTATGGACTGAAAAATCAGAGCCTATCATTTTTTTGTCATAGTTTCTAAGCGCTGCGATCAAAATGCGCTAAAATGTTCGACTTTTCAATCATTGCTCCGGATTTACGTTTCGGCTTGCAAACAGGTGTTATATGTCCAATATTGTTGTATCCGCATTATATAAATTCGCCACGCTTGAAGATTATCAAGCGCTTAGAAAGCCCCTTTCAGACTTAATGGAAGCCCAGCAGGTTAAAGGCACATTACTACTGGCCAAAGAGGGTATTAACGGTACGATTGCTGGCGACAGGAATGGTATAGACGCTGTGCTTACATGGTTGCGTTCTGATCCTCGCTTAGCTGATCTCCAAACCAAAGAATCATACGAACAAGAAATGCCGTTTTATCGCACTAAGGTAAAACTAAAAAAAGAAATCGTTACCATGGGCGTGGAAAATATTGATCCGAAAAATATGGTCGGTACTTATGTAAAGCCACAAGATTGGAATGCGCTAATTTCTGACCCAGACGTACTGTTAATTGATACACGTAATGATTATGAAGTGCAAATTGGCACGTTCAAACATGCAGTCAACCCTCAAACGGAAACCTTTCGCGAGTTTCCTCAGTATGTAAAAGAAAACCTAGATTCCACTAAACACAAAAAAGTAGCCATGTTTTGTACGGGCGGCATACGCTGTGAGAAATCGACTGCCTATTTAAAAGCGCAAGGTTTTGACGATGTTTATCACTTGCAAGGAGGTGTTTTAAAATACTTGGAAGAAGTTCCAGTCGAACAATCATTGTGGCAGGGTGAATGTTTTGTTTTTGATAATCGCGTTGCGGTTAATCACAGCTTAGAAAAAGGTCAGTACGATCAATGTTACGCCTGCCGCTACCCGATTACTGAAGCGGATAAACTCAGTGCACAATATGAGGCTGGTGTTAGCTGCCCTCACTGCCACGGCAAAGTCAGTGATTTACAACGCGCCCGCTTTCAAGAAAGAGAAAAGCAAATGCAACTAGCAAAGCAACGCGGTGAAGATCATGTAGGCTCATCAGCTCGAGACATTACATCTCAGCGCCGTGCTCTCAAATACCAAGATAAAGAACAACAAAGACAAAAACGACGCGCTTCAGTACTTAAAAAATAATTTGTTGTTTATGTAATGCTGCGCCCTCTACCAATGTCAGTACAACACATAAGTACTGACCTTTTTATGTTTAAATTTCTCCAATTTGTTGAAGGTATTGGTTTACAGCTATCGGTTTTAAACAGTATTATTGAAGTATTTTTGCGATAGCATGTATGATTAATCTAATTAACATTAAGTAGTATGTGGTAAATATGATAGGATCGATAACAGGTGACATAGCTGGCTCTATTTATGAAGGGAGTCCAACGAAAACAACTGAATTTCCATTTTTTGGAATGAAAACAGATTATACTGATGACACTGTTTTAACTATAGCAACAGCTAATTCTATTTTAAATGGCGTAGATTACGCCTCCTCCTATAAAGAATTTGGTAGGAAATATACGGCAGGGTATGGCGCAAATTTTTATAATTGGCTACATTCATCAAGTAATGCGCCTTACAATAGTTGGGGTAATGGTTCTGCAATGAGAGTTAGTCCCGTTGGGTTTGCATTTAATTCCATTGAAGACGTTTTGAATGAAGCGAAAAAAAGTGCAGAAACAACTCATAACCACCCAGAAGGAATAAAAGGCGCCCAAGCAACTGCGTTAGCTATTTACTTGGCTCGAACCGGAAAAAGTAAAGGCTTGATAAAAAAAGAGATTAGCGAAAGGTTTTCATATGATCTTGATAGAAAACTAGAGGATATACGGCCTAGTTATTCTTTTGAAATTTCATGTCAAAAGTCTGTACCTGAATCAATTATTGCTTTTATGGAGTCCGAAAGCGTAGAAGAGTCAATTAGAAATGCTATTTCACTTGGTGGTGATGCAGATACAATGGCTTGTATTTCTGGTGGAATTGCTCAGGCATTCTATAAACATATACCGAGTGAAATAATTGAGCAAGTTGAGTCAAAAATACCAGACGAGTTTGTAGAAATAATCCATAAATTTAATAGAAAATTTTTAATAACATATTGAAATTTATTGTTATAAATTTGAGTGATATCTAGTTTTTTTATTTTAGAAACTGAAGTGCTAAAAGGCTTAAAAACCATGAATAAAATTTTAATATTTGTGATTACATTGTTTTTGTTTTCTTGTAATAGCTCTGAACCCGCTTATAGTAAGCTGTCAGAAAATGGAGTTATCTTAGCCTTTGGTGATAGCCTTACTTATGGCACAGGCGCAGCCCCTGAGAATAGTTATCCTGCACAGTTAAGTAAATTATCGGGGCATACTGTGATTAATGCAGGTATTCCTGGTGAAATAAGCCAAGATGGCTTAGGCCGATTACCGCGCTTACTAGATAAGCATAACCCTGAATTATTGATATTAATTCATGGGGCGAATGATATTTTACGTAAGATGCCTTTAGAGGTAGCACAGAGTAATTTAGAGGCTATGGTCGCTTTAGCGCAGCAGCGCAATATTAAAGTATTGCTGCTAGGAGTACCAAAATTTAACATTTTAGTGCTTAATAGCGCTAGCTTTTATAAGCAAGTAGCTGAAGCGTATAAGGTACCAGTCGATTTAGAGACCTTGCCCAGTATTATTAGTCAGAGCTCATTAAAATCAGATATGGTGCATCCTAATTCTGATGGGTATGCAGTGATGGCAGAAAATATTTTTAAATGGCTAAAAAAAGAGGGTGCTTTGTAAGGGAACTTCTTGAGGTGTTTGAGGTGAGCCAGTATTCACCTTACATTACGCTTCTATAAGAAATAGTGCTATTGTTAGGCGTTGTTTAGTTCTATTTCAGCAAGAAGTTTTCCCATACTTTTATCTAGTAATTCAGAAATTTCATGACATATCTGTATGTATTCTTCAAGAGCGCCTCCAATTGGGTCTGTTACATCTAAGTTAACACTTTGTATACCGGCATACCCTTTTAATAAGTCGCATTTATAGGAATAATCTGGAAATGCCCAGTCAATGGTTTCAGAGTGTGTTTTTGCCATACAAAGCACAATATCAGCATGACTTAATAGGTCTTTAGAAATGACTTGTGATTTGTGATTGGATATATCCACTTGGAACTCAGTCTGGCAGGCTTTTACACTATTTTCTGAGGCAGGTGCATCTTGCATTTCTAATGTTCCAGCAGAACAGACTGCTACTTGGTTATGTAGGTGCTTATCGCGTAGAATTTTTTTTAGTACTCCCTCGGCCATAGGGCTCCTACAAATATTTCCTGTGCAAATAAATAATATATTTAACATGTGGTTAGCTCCTATTAAGCGTTGTAGTATCAATTGAACTAGGTGATTATAGAAGGTGTTAATTAATAAAGCTCCCTTTCCAAATTCTGCAAATCAGGCGGGGGAAGTGAAGATATTATTTTTAATTTCTTGTAACTAATATTTTTTACTTAAAACTTAGGCAAAAAATCTTGAGGAATAGTGGAGCTAACAATATGCCATTTGAATTTTTCTGCACTAATGCAGCTACCATCAAGTACAACACGGCTACCAGCAGGAATAACAATCTTAGAAGCCTCACCAGGAATATACCAAGGGGTTGGGCTCGAAAACATATCATTAACCGATAGTTGATAGCGTATATTGCCTAGAGAAGTAAGCTCAATTTCTTGAGATAAGACTGTTTTTGAATAGCCAGGCTCAGAAAGTTTTTTTCTTAACTCCGTTATATTTAACGATTTTAAAGCTGACGTGCAAAGCGGTGTGAGTATTTCTTGTATCTCATAAGCTGGTTGCACGGCATTTCGGATCTTCACTTGAGGAGAATAATCACTGTAACCAGGAATAATCAAAGAATAAAGTAGTACTAATACAATAAGACTAATAAAAATTTTAAACATGGTTTAATCCTATTTAGTTATGAAAAAACTAGGTTTCTTGTCATATGTCTTTATCAAAGCAACCAAAGCGCGCAATTTCCTGGGTTTGATACTCCAAAACCCAAGCTAAATCTAAGTCATAAAGTTGAAAGGCTTTTTTATTAAAGTACTTTTCAGGTTCGTTAATTACATCACCCCAACTCAGTTTTATTGGTACCTGTGAACTAGGAGTAATTAGTAATACAGCGCGTGAAGGGATAATTTTTTTATTATTAAGCCAATATAATAGTTTTTTTTTATGTTTTTTACTTTCAGTAGAGGCAAAAATCCATTCATTAGTTTCATCTATGCCACGCCCCCAAGTAATTGTTTGAGATTTATAATTAATTAGCTTCTGTATATCTTTTTTACTCAATCCTGGGTGTCGAAGGTTAGTCATAACTTAGGTCGTTTTTGGGTATTGGTAAGCTTTAATTTAGAATCTTATTTGTAGTGCCATCAATCCATTGCCATAAAACTAAAGGTACATCTTTGTTTCTGCTAGATTATTTTTGTCGTTTACGAGCTGGTTTTCTAAATTCAGATGCTACTGATTTTTCTTTTTTCGGCTTAATATTGTGTGGTTCTAAAAAAGGGTTTCCAAAGTCGTTATGGAATTTATGTCCACTTTTAAATAATATACTTAATTTTCCCCAGCTCTTTTTGTCCTTTTTAGCTGGTGCTTTAAACGCGGAACCAGTTTCATACATTAAACTACTACAGTCAGGGCATACAACCTTATAATCAATTTTATGCCAATTGCCATCAGCGCTTTGCTTAAATTTATATTTTTTGAATACTTTTCTGCACTTTAAGCAGGCATATTTTATTGTGATATCTTTTTTATACACTATACGTTTCACCCATAGGGTAAAAGAAAGCCTTCTAGCTTAAAAAACTCTACCGTGCTGTTGTTATCATCAAAGATACCATACCGAATATATGCTCCCCCTCTTCTGGGGTAGCCTACTGCTCCAAATGATACGATATAACGGTCATCATCTTGTATATAAAATATTCCTTCATCTATCTCATGTGTTTTTGCTTCACCAAAAGAGTCGTTTTTGTCACCGTAAACTACCGGAGAGTGGGTATGACCAATAAAGCATACTCTAAAACTTTCTTCATCAAATACATTCCATGCCTCAACACAACTAGAAATTATTAATCTTTTTTTAGTTCTTGGTGAAATGTGGGTAAACAAAACATCATTTTCAATTATTATTTCAGGTAGATCATTAAGCCATTCTTGGTTCGATGCTGTGAGCATACAATCGTTGATTTCATCATGATTGCCAAGAACTGTTTGATAGTGATTTTTTCTAATTAGTTCAACAACAGTATCATTATCATCTCCCCCTTCGACCAAGTCTCCTAGGCAAATAACTCTATCCACGTTTTTTTCTTTTATATGATCTAATATAATTTTAAGTGCGGTTAAGTTGCCGTGTATATCAGAAAATATAGCTGTTTTCATTTTTAAAGCCTTTATTCAAGGTTATGTACTGTCACAGGCTTTATTGCATCTAACTTAGATATATTGCTTAGCCTGTTATGTGTCTGTTTTTGTCTTACTCACTTTGAAAATTATCACATATGTTGCGATTTTTCCAATATCAGTATCCTCTTTTGGGCTCACTGCCATTAAGTTAAGGAAAAAAGAATTTATTTTAATTTCTCCGCCCCCAACCCCTTCCATCAAGAGGGGGCTTAAGAGCAAGAAAAAATC
>Ga0209707_1000467_pt1 | contig 24627 bp, 19 predicted proteins | sample EN4Hudsemesocosm_FD_184630 | JGI IMG/M metagenome (GOLD analysis project Ga0209707, IMG submission 184630) | Methane-oxidizing microbial communities from mesocosms in the Hudson Canyon - EN4B Hudson Canyon (SPAdes) (version 2) | ecosystem: Environmental > Aquatic > Marine > Cold seeps | place... | reverse complement strand
CAGAGCATTGTTTTTGCTAGCCCCAGTAGCAAAAGCATTCATGGCTTGCGATGGGAAAATGGCAACTTCTGGCATCTTGATGCCGACAATCTTTGCCTGCTTTTCAACCGTACTTATTAACCATTTTTCCATATTGCTTGTTGGATTGGTAATGACGACTGCACCCGTCATACGTTTTGCCATCCATTTCGAAATCAGTAATGAAATGAGTGAGCCACCAAAACCTATAACACCTGAAAGAATGACCAATGCCTGAATATTAAGATCAGAGCCATTTTCAGCCAATATACTGTCAACACCCAACAGCCTTAATGTAATGCTCAGCACTACCATAATGGCTATATTAGTCATTATAAATAACATTATTCGTTTCATTGTTTTTCCTATTAAATGTTGGGCAAATATGAGCCTAGCATATTTATTAATCTATGCAACGGAGCCATACTTCTATACTTCACTATGTGTGGGATTTTCTAACTGCTTATTCTGAACCATTATCATCAACTTTAGCATATTGTACTCAGCGTTCTTATATCGCCTGCGAAAGAAATTTTTAGTCGCTGTGCTTGAGAGATGATATTCACTAAGGAAGTTCCCATTTATTTTTCTGGTTAAATGTTCTAAAGTACTTATAAAACATTAAACAAGCTGAAATCTCCATCTCACTGGCCTCGGCCTCTTTAGTGCTTTTATCCTGTTAGCAGAATACCAGTTTGATTCTATACGGCTAATCGATACCTTTAACTCCAGGTATTTGAGTCAGTTGTAGGTTGATATTATCAATTGGTACAGGCTTGCTGAACAGATAACCTTGATAGATTTTACAATCATTATCTAACAGAAACTGTTTTTGTTCTTCGGTTTCTACACCTTCAGCAATCACTTCTAGTTCGAGGTTTTTAGCCATAGCAATAATAGTGCAAACAATGGCTTTATCATTGTCATCAATAGTAATATCACGGACAAAAGATTGATCAATTTTTAGTTGGTGCAAAGGCAAGACCTTGAGGTATTGCAGAGATGAATAACCTGTGCCGAAATCATCTAAGGAGAACTGAATACCTAATTCACCGAGATTCGACATGATTGAAATAAGGTGTTCAATATTGTCAGCTAATAAGCTTTCAGAAAGTTCAAGCTTAAGACCTGTAGGATCAATATTGTGATGTTGAATAATAGTCTTCACTTGTTGTTCGAATGTTTCTTGGGAAAATTGTTGATAACTAACGTTTACAGAGAGTGTTAGATGTTTAGTGTGTTCAGATCGTTGCCAAATTTTTAGTTGAGCACAGGCTGTATCCAGAACCCATTCACCAATAGGTAAGATTAATCCTGTTTCTTCAGATAATGGAATAAATTTTATGGGTGAAATCATTCCTTGTTCAGGGTGAATCCAGCGAATTAATGCCTCGGCCCCAACAGCCTGACCTGAGCTATTAACCTGTGTTTGATAAAATAATTGGAATTGTTGTTCCTCTATTGCAATGCGTAACTGTTTTTCCAGCATGACACGTTCATTGATGGTCTCTTGCATAATAGGATTGAAAAACCGCAAGGCATTACGACCCGATGTCTTAGCTTGATACATCGCTATATCAGCCTGTTTTAATAAGTCATCTACGCTTGAATCCACGTCACTAAATAAGCTCACACCAATACTCGGTGTACTATGGTGAGCGTGTCCATCTAGTTGATATGGTTGATTAAGGTGCTCCATTATTTTCTCGCCAATCGTTTCTGCTTTTGCCGCTGCAGAATTTGATGATGTGGCTAAATCTTCTAACATAACGACAAACTCATCACCACCTAGGCGTGCCGCAGTGTCTACTTCGCGTATACAGACCGTTATACGTTCCGATACCTGTTTAAGTAGTACGTCTCCCATATCATGTCCAAGAGTGTCATTCAGAGTTTTGAAGTGATCAAGATCAAGAAATAGTATTGCCCCATGCATGCCTGTGCGCTTAGCTGCCACGAGCGCCTGTTTAAGTCTATCAATCAATAGACGTCGATTAGGCAATCCCGTCAGAGAATCATAAAAGGCAAGGTTTTTTATTTCTTCTGATGCGGCTAGACTTTGAGTGATATCTGTCAGGGTGGCCACATAGTTAATGACATTGCCACTGTCATCTTTTACGGCATTAACGGCGAGTCGTTCAGGGTATATTGCACCATCCTTACGCTTGTTCCATATTTGACCTTTCCAGCTGCCTGTTGTGTTAATGCTATCCCACATTGCAGTATAAAAATGTCTGTCTTGGCGGCCTGAGCTTAATATTCTTGGGTTTTTCCCGATAACTTCACTGGCTTGATAGCCGGTGATGGTTGTAAATGCCTTATTCACTCGTAAAAGGGTATTACGCGCATCGGTAATCATGATCCCTTCTTGAGATTCAAACGCAGTAGCCGCTATTTTTAACTCTGTGTTAGATAAGCTTTGTTCAATGGCAATACTGGCTAAGGAAACCACTTTTTCGATCTCAAGAACTTCATTCTGACTTGGAGTGTGAATGAAGTGATGATAGATGGCAAAGGTACCAAGCACATCGTTATTGCTCGACAATATGGGAAGCGACCAGCATGCAGCTAAATTTGCTTTGGCAGCGAGATCTTTAAATAAAGTCCAATTGGGGTGTGATTGAATATTACCAACAATACAAGGTTCCTTAGTGAAAGCTGCTGTTCCACATGAACCAATACCATTACCAATAGTCACCCCATCGATAGCGGCAGTATAAAAAGACGGTAGACTTGGTGCTATTGCATGAATGAGGTGTTTACCTTCATCATCTAGCAGTAAGATACTGCATACTATTTCCGTATTGTGTTGTTCAATTCCTTGAATGATAGTCAACAATACTTGATCTAGAGGTGCGTTTGAGGCAATAAGTTCTAAGGTTCTATTGCGAGTATTATCACGTAACTCTGCTTGTTTGTTCTTGGTGATATCTCTGGCAATAACGAGCAAATTAGAAACATGTCCATCAGCGTCATAAAGTGGTGTTGAATACAACTCCAGCCAGCTTTCTAGTTGATTATGCCCTTGGATCTGAATTTCTAGCTGCCCAGATTGACCTGCTTTTACGTCAGCGATTAGCTTGGTATAAGGCTGTTGAAACTGAGGTAAAACAAACTGCTCTAATGTAATATTTTGTTCGGGATTAAAATTGTCGATTTCCAACATCGACAGACCTGCTCTATTGACTTGAATAATACAGCCATCCTGTTTTAACACCATCACGGATTCGGGGTCATTATCGAGAATAGAGTTTAGGAACTCCTTTTGTTCAGAGATAGTCCGTTCATTTTCTAATGCCTCAATGCGTAAGGTAATATTGTCGTGTACAGTTGAATATCTACGCCGCAAGCTGACAGAAATATAAGTCAGAAATAATAGCACCATGACACCCATTATCATGGAGTCAGTATGAGCCTCAGAAAATAAGCGAATAATGAGAGGTAATAATAATGGAAAGACAAAAGCGACTAGGGCGATCGCGTCGATCGCGTAGATAATTGCGCCTCCTGCAGCTAGGCCACTAAATGTTAAAACAATAGAAGATTGACTGATTACATCGTTTGAGGAAAATAGAACAAAAACACCTGCCCCCCAGGCTAGTCCGCTTAAAAATAAACTGATACGGAACTTGTTGAGCCATGCGACGTCATTTTGTGAGTCAGAGCGTTCATAAGATTTGTTGAGAATAAGCCTGAATACATAAACTAATTCAATAAGAGCCAGCCAGCCAATCATAAGCGCTGCAGATCTAGAATCCCACATGATCGAAACGAGTAGTATCGCTAATGTACTTCCAGTAATTAGCGAGGAAACCGTACTGTTGTATAGATATTTGATCACTTCATAACGAAATGTTGGGTCATTAATTTTAATTGAAGGGATGGTGGGTATCATTTTTATACATTATTGGTGAAACATAAAAAATATGGAGAATGAAAGGCATCATAAATCATTCTTGCATAACCTTATAAATTGAAAGTCTATCGTAACATATTTGCGGCATGACTTTTATCGCTACAAAATAGTAACGATTACATTTTAATTGATGAAAATTAGGACAGTAATACCTTATTTAAAGGTGCTCATGAATGTAATACATTATTTTTGATTAGATCAAAGTATCAAACTTCGGATTGTTGAGCCGCTTGCCTAATCGGTATTTGAGCCATTAACCATGCAATGATGACAAACACTAGCATGCCGAACAGGATAGTCTGGAAATGGACATTGGCATCAAGTAAAAAACCCAATAGAGCAGGGCAAATTCCGGTGGAAAATACTAGAAAAGCTGACCTGAGAGAGCGTACTCGACCAAGGTGTTCCTTACCCCACAGTTTAACCAGCAGACTGTCAGCCACTGCAGATGACATGCTCATGGATAAACCTGCACCGATCATTAATATCCAAACGCCGATATTGCCTCCGAATAAGGCTGCACCTGTTAATGCCATTGCAAAGGGCAATAGATAAAAACGAGCGATAAGGCTAACCCCCAGCTCATCTATCCAGCGTCCACCCAGTAGTGCCATAGGAAAGCGAATCAGGCCCATGCTGGTGAGGGCAAGTGCATATGTCGTGGTGGAAGCGCCAAGGTTCTCAGTCATTTGAGCCTGATATATAAAAATGCCGGTGAGTGTGAATGGCAAGGCTAATAGCATGGGCATTAATAACCAGAACCGGCTTTCCCGCATTGGGTTAGGGCCTTGAAGACTTTTGTCAGCAGCAGCTTTATGTGCGTGTGGGGCATCAGGCCAGTCAACAAATAAAAATAGGCATAACCATAAGATGATAATGATAGTGAGTACACACCACCATACTTGTTGCCACGTTAGCCAGACCAGTAACAGAGCCGTCAAGGGCGGCAGAATGATCTCGCCGGATGGCATTGCGAGCCCCACAAAGCCAAGCGCACGACCACGATTAACACTAAACTCCCGACCTGCCAAAGTGCTACCCAGATGAGTCATTAAACCCTGACCGCATAATCGCAGTAGCCCCAGACCTAAAATACCTAGAGCCCACCATGGTGATAGGGTCAGAATTAATAGGCCGATTGTTAATATGATGAGTAGTGTTAGGGCATAACGTTTAGGGGAGACCCAGTCTATTTTAGGCCCAAAATACATCACCAAAAAACCACCGGTGATGGTAATCGCAGAATACAGGCTGCCAAATTCACCGGCTGATAAATTGAGCTGCTCACTAATATTGGTTTGAAACAAGCCGATAAAAAAGCTTTGCCCCAGATTGCCAGTAAATACCGCCAGAAATGCTATAGCGAGTAAATCAGCATGATTTCTTATCATGCCTAAATAATTCTGTGGGGTGTTTGAATCCATATGGTTTTAATGCGCTCAGGCTTTACTTAACTCCGATGTTAGCATCGTTTGTGGTTGCTTTCACGACTCTACTTAACTGATGTAGGCAAAATACTTGACAAAGAACAGCATAAATTCTACTTTTGACTCTAGTTATTTTCAAGGTGATTATCGTATTCACAAGTAAGGAAAATAACGTCAGATTAATAGTGAAAATACGCTTCGAATAGAGGTGAAATTATAGATCCTCCTCATGAAGTGGAAAAATGGACCAAATATAAATTTGTAAACAGACGGACGGGTAATCTTTATGAGTCATGAACCTACTCAAACTGTACAGCTAATCATTGATGGCGAAACTGTCACTGCCAATAAAGATGAGTTGCTGATTGATGTTCTCTATCGGGAAGGGATTAAAACACCGTCACTGTGTTATAGCCCTGGACTCAGCTGTACGGGAGCGTGCCGAGCCTGTCTGGTAGAGGTGGAAGGGAGTAGTGTTTCCTTACCTGCTTGTGAAGTAAATGTCTCTGATAATATGCAAGTCAAAGCGCAATCGCCTATGCTGGAACAGGAACATCACGCTGTTCTATCTATGATGTTGGATCATTATGTCGATACTGATTTTGATGCCAATAAAATCAATCATACAGAGTTTGATTATTGGTTACGGCGTTATGATCTGACACCACCAAGCTCAAAAGACAAAGAGCCACTGTTTCCAGTGGATGGTGATCCTCATCCTGCTATTCGAGTCGATTTAAATAAATGCATTCTATGTACTCGTTGTGTTCGTGCCTGCAATGAAGTTCAGGGTCGGTTTGTGTGGGGCTTTGCTGAACGATCAGATAAAACCCATATTACAGCTGGCATAGACGAAACTATGCTGGAAGCAGGTTGTGAGTCCTGTGGTACTTGTGTGGCCTATTGTCCTACCGGCGCTTTGTCTGATCGAAATAATACCCTGCCTGATGATGAGATAGATGCAAAAGTGATGACCACCTGTGCATACTGTGGTGTGGGCTGTAACTTCGATCTCAATATCAAAGATGGTCAGATAGATCATGTCAGCTCGAATCCACATGCAGCTGTAAATGGTATGCACTTGTGTGTGAAAGGTCGTTATGGCTTTGACTATGTCCATCATCCCGATCGTTTAACTCAGCCAATGGTAAGAGAATGGTTAATAAAGGGAACAGATCGGCCACAAGGTGATGACCGTGGCAAGTGGGTCGAGGTAAGCTGGGATCAGGCATTAGACATTGTGGCACAAAGATTCAGTCACATTATTGATGAATCCGGCCCGGACTCCTTGGCTATCTTTTCTTCTGCTAAATGCACTAATGAAGAAAATTATCTGATGCAAAAGTTTGCCCGCCAAGTCATCGGCACACATAATATTGATCACTGTGCGAGGCTGTGTCATTCATCTACTGTTGCCGGGCTGGCGGCATCTTACGGTTCCGGTGCCATGTCGAATACTATGGCCGATGTTGCTGAGCAGTCTCAGGCCTTGTTTGTGATTGGCTCCAATACCACCGAACAACACCCTGTTTTCGGTTCCATGTTACGTCAGGCAGTACATCAACGTGGAGCAAAATTGATTGTTGCCGATCCCCGAAAGATTGATCTCACCGAGTTTGCCACGTTGCACCTGCGTCACAAGCCCGGCACTGATATCGCCTTGGTGAATGGCATTATGCATTTGATCGTTGAAAATGGTTGGCAGGATGATGATTTTATCGACTCACGAACTGAAGGTTATGAAACGCTACGTGAATCTTTAAAAAAATACACACCGGAATATGTCAGTGATATTACCAGTGTCCCTATTGACGATATCATTGAGGCTGCAACTATCCTCGGTACAGCCAAACCGATGGCAGTGATTTGGTCGATGGGTATTACCCAACATACCACCGGTGTGCAGAATGTCTTTAGCCTTGCCAATTTACAAATGCTGACCGGTAATATGGGTATTGCTGGAGGCGGTGTTAACCCTCTACGCGGTCAGAATAATGTACAAGGTGCCTGTGATTTAGGTTGTTTGCCTAATGTCTTCCCCGGTTACCAGCAAGTAGCCAATGCAGATAGCCGTACTAAGTTTGCTGATGCTTGGGCACTTTCAAATCGTAGTGAATTATTTGGTGATAGTCCGGGACAAACGATTACAGAAATGGTGGATAATGCATTATCTGGAAAGATCCGAGCGTTTTATCTCTTGGCAGAAAACCCCATTATGTCCGATCCAGATGTGAATCATGTGCGTCAAGCTATGGCCAATGCTGAATTCACGGTATTACAGGAAATATTCCCTTCAGAAACAGCTGACTATGCTGACGTATTATTACCTGGTGTTACGTTTGCAGAAAAGGAAGGGACCTTTACCAACACCGAGCGACGTATTCAACTCATTCACGATGCTGTCACATCGCCGGGAGAATCGAGAACAGACTGGGCAATTACTGCCGAGCTGGCTCGACGTATTCTTGCTTATCGCCAACAAAAACCGCTTGGTGATTATGCCGGTTGGGATTATCAATCTGCTGCACAAGTGATGGATGAAATTGCAGAGTTAACACCACAGTATGCTGGTGTTTCCCACACGCGCTTACATAATGGCGAACAACTACATTGGCCAGTCAAGGACAAGCAACATCCGGGTACACCTATCCTGCATACGGAACAATTTACTCGTGGTAAAGGTTTATTCCATGTTGCCGAGCATTTGCCGGCAAAAGAACTACCGGATGAAGACTATCCTCTATGTTTAACTACGGGGAGAGTGTTATATCACTGGCATGGAGCTGAAATGACTCGGCGCTCTCAACCACTGATGGCACTATATCCGCAAACATTAGTAGAAATTTCCCAAGAAGATGCTACTCGACTGGGCATCGATGACTTGCAAACAATTCGTATCGTTTCTCGGCGTGGTGAAATGATTGGCTCAGCAGAAATAAGCGATCGCGTTCCTGCTGGACTGATCTTTGGCAATTTTCATTTCCCAGATGAAGCTAATGTCAATAATCTCACTATATCCGAACTGGATCCTGTTGCCAAAATACCTGAATATAAAGTCTGTGCCGTGAGAATCGAAACACAAGTTTGATCTAAATATGGGAGGGTACAGAATCTCTGACTTGAGGTAATTTGTATTCACTTGTTTTTTGGCATAGTATTTACTGACTAGATATTCTTAACTTTACTTTCTTTTAAGAGGGGAAAGATATGACGATAGAACAGTTACGTTCTTGTCTCACCTCACATCACTGGACCACATCTCGTTTGCGTCTAGTATTTCTTGGTCCATTACTTTTGGGCATTATAAGTGTCATCTTTGTATTGGGTATATTGCTTTTCCAATCTTCACAGCAGGAAATGCAAGAAGGCGTTATTCGTATCCGGGCATCTGCACAGGACTTTTACGAGGAAAGTATTCGCTACGATGTTAAGGCACTGCAAGCGATAATGCATACTCTAAAGACTGATAATCAGTTGAATGTGGGTCTTGCGAGAGGTGACAGGGTGGCATTATTAGAGCGTACTGGACCGTTATTTTCACAATTAAAAAACGATTTTTCAGTTACACATCTTTACTTTTCAGACCTAGACCGAGTCAATCTATTGCGCGTACATGCTCCATTGAGATATGGCGATACCATAGAACGAATCACCACCCTGCAGGCAGAACGTAGTGGCACTATTTCTTATGGTGTCGAATTGGGTGCTCTCGGAACCTTTACTTTACGTCTTGTGATGCCATGGTTTGATGAATCGCATAAGCTTATTGGCTATGTCGAACTAGGAATGGAAATTGATCAGGTACTGGAAAAACTCAGGGACTTCTTCGATGTGCAGACTGTTATGTTGATAAATAAGCAATATCTTGAACAGGGAAAATGGGAAGATGGTATGCGTACATTGGGACGCACACCTGATTGGGATCGGTTTTTGGATGTTGTAACAAGCACGCAATCAGTAAATACATTGCCTTTTCAGATTATTGAGCCGCTTATAAGTCATGGTATTAATGCTCAGAAACCAATATCAGAACTTATTTATCAAGATCGCTCCTATCGTATTACAGCTTTGCCTTTGTATGACGCTGGTGGGCGTAAAGTAGCACACCTAAAAATGCTGACAGACGTATCTGAAAAAGAACAAGTAGCCCACCATATTGTTTTTGTTAGTATTTTGGCTATGGCGATAGCAGGTGGAATACTCTTTACGTTATTTTATTGGCTTGTTGGTCGAATAGGTTATCGCATCGAATGTAGTGAAAAAGAACTTGAGAAGTTGGCACATTATGATGAGCTTACGGGGCTCTATAATCGACGGGTTTTTCAAGATTTTCTAGATGAAGAACTTTCCCGTACTAAACGTAATAACAACTCAGTTGCATTATTAATGTTGGATATCGACTATTTTAAATTGGTGAATGATAATTATGGACATCTTGCTGGTGATGCTGTTCTACGTGGCTTGAGTGAAAGGCTTGTTTCACAAGTACGGAATATTGACAGAGTATGTCGCTATGGTGGAGAAGAAATTGCGATCATCATGCCTGAAACTAATAAAGGGGCACTTGTCATGGCTGAGCGTTTGCGTGCTATTGTCGAAGATCAATCTTTTGATATTGGAGATGGCAAACAAATCAACGTCACTGTAAGTATTGGTGTTGCAACATTCCCTGTTGATGCTGACTCTTGTGATGCTCTAGTTGCAGCTGCAGATACAATGCTTTATGCGGCTAAAGAAGGTGGGCGTAATAAGGTTTGTATTTACGGTAAAGACACGCCTCCAATAACGAGCTAACGGTCGTAGAGTCATAGGGGGAGTTTTTCAGAAAGCCCAGAAAGTGGCAACGGGTTTCGCTAAAGAAACGGAGGTTGGTGTCGAACCGGAAACTAAGGGAGGTTGAGAAATAGCTTATCCCATACTTAGATAACGCTCGCCAGTGTCATGAATGATGGTGATGACCATTTTTCCTTCGCCCATTTCTGCTGCTACTTCTAATGCTGCAAAAACACTCGCACCAGAAGAGATACCTGCAAGTATGCCTTCTTCTTTTATTAAGCGCTCTCTCATGTTCATAGCCTGCTCAGTACTTACTTGCTTGACTTGGTCTACTAAATCAACATTAAGGTTATTGGGAATAAAGCCTGCTCCAATCCCTTGAATTTTGTGTGGACTGTGCTGTCCACCAGACAATATGGGAGATTCAGCAGGCTCTACAGCAACGGCTCTAAAAGCTGATTTTCTTTTCTTAATAACATCCGCCACACCTGATAATGTACCGCCTGTACCGACACCGCATACAAAAGCGTCAACCATGCCATTACTATCTGACCAAATCTCTTGAGCTGTAGTTTGACGGTGAATTTCTGGATTCACGGGGTTGTTAAATTGCTGAGGCATAAATGCCCCCTTAGTGACAGACACTATTTTCTGGGCTTTATCTATGGATCCTGTTATTCCTTCAGAACCGGGCGTTAACACAACTTCAGCCCCGTAGAGTTTAAGCAATTTCTGTCTTTCCACAGACATGGTTTCTGGCATCGTTAAAATACAACGGTAACCTCGCGTTGCAGCCACCATTGCAAGAGCAATCCCAGTATTGCCTGATGTCGGCTCAACGATAGTTCCACCGGCCTTAAGAGCACCAGACTCTTCGGCAGCCAAAATCATTGCTAAGCCAATTCGATCTTTCACTGAACCACCAGGGTTTCTCGACTCAATTTTCACATACACATCGGCTGAGCCTTTTGGAACTAAACGCTGTAATTTTACTAAGTCAGTAGATCCAATTAGCTGTGTTATTTCATTAACTATAGTCATGCGAATTCCAAAATAGAAGGTAGGTACTGGTACTAGGTATCAGACTGTCCAATATACATCAACAAAAAAGTGAATAAGTGCAACTCATATCCAGTAGCGGCTTTCATAATTAGCTGTCTAGGGTGTTGGAAGCTAACTAGTACGGCCAGTCAGAGCCTGTTTAATCTTCAGTTTTATTATGCAGCAGATAAAATCCTAATACCGCTACGAGAGCTCCGATAAAATTGAATACGATATCGAGAACATTGTTGAAATATCCACCGACGCCGTTATCCGGAACAGTTAACACAGCAATAAACTCGATAATTTCATTTATAGCACTGACACCGAGTGATGACATAATTGCAATAAAGCCAACAAGCAGTTGACTATGTCTGTTACCAAAGTAGTTACGAAGCAAATGCAGAAATAGTAATGCCACCACGGCATAAAGGTAGCCGTGAACCAGTTGATCAAATTTAAGAATATAAAACTCTCCACCACCATCAAAAAATGGGAATATCTTCCAATCGTAGAGCACGCCATCTTGAGTTTGAATACTTCCACCCATCATATGCAGGAGACCCCAGAGTGATATTCCTCCTATGATAGAAACAGGAATTTTTGTCCTATCAAGAGTGCTATAGAGTAGTGTAAAAATGAGGATGATTAGACCGGCATATCCGATAAATTCAATATTAAAGTCACGAGTAAAATAGACAGCAAAAGCAGCTGTATATAGAGCTGTAAACCCAAGGACGGACTTTTCTGCATTAGAAAGATTCATAATGAAAGTATAGCAATTTTTGTTTTGAAAAAACTATCTGCCCCATCGCCGACTCAACAGCCAACAAAAAAAGCCCCAAAACGCAGAGCGAATCAGGGCTTTCATATATGTAAGATGCTAGTTAGGATTGGAATCGAGCCGACACACCCGTAGAAGCGAAGGGTTTTAAACTGAACATTTACAATATCATCTAGCTTAGGTGTAGAGATGTTGATTTATAGAAAAGACTATTCATCACCAAATATTTGCCACCATTTTTTCTTCTTTTCACCAGATTCAGTCTCTTGCTCAATTGTGTCATCATCTAGTCTGGCTTCTTTTGATTTTTGTTTTTCTTCCATTTTTTGACTCAGATCATCACCATCTTTGTCTTTGTCTTTGTCTTTGTCTTTGTCTTTGTCTTTGTCTTTGTCTTTGTCTTTGTCTTTGTTCGCCTTCACTTCTGTTGTGTAGCCTTCTATATTCTGAACTTTATCACTAGCATTAGATTTATTATGTTCTAAGCCCATGTCACTCATATGCTGTTCAGAAACACCACCTACACCGTGTCCTTTATTTTTACCACCTTTTTCAGCTAAAACGGATGCTGAACTTGAAAATAAAGCAATGCTGATGAGCGATATAATAGTACGCTTTTTCATAAGAACTTCTCCTTAAAATAAACAGTCGTAGTTTGCTACCTTAATAATAAACGATGTGCATAAATGTAACCAAGCATGATGATATGTTTTTCGATGGCTAGACTAGTATCGGCTTATTTTTTCCGGAGTTGTTTAATTTCTTCAATAGATAAGAATGATATTCTCGATTTTCTACGATCCTTTTGGCGACGGTCACCTACTCGGAGGGGGATTAAAGCCTGATCATTAAGCTTACGTAATTGTCTTATTTTTTCTATCGAGGCAAATACTAGTTTGCCTTTTCTTCGTTGCTTACAGCGTCTTGCTGATTGTCTGCGGGGGAAGGCTTCATACTCAATGTTATTTTCATCAAAGCTTATATCAAGCTTATGTGTCACTTTCAATTATTCTCAACTCCAGAATTTATAATATTTGGAAACGCAAACTATTTAGCTGGCCATAAGAATCGGCGGCGGGCTAATAGCGTTACTAAAATTTTAAGCAATAAAAAAGCCTCAACACCGTTAAGTGTCGAGGCTTTCATATATGGTACCTAGGGCCGGAATCGAACCGGCACGGCCGTGAAGCCGAGGGATTTTAAGTCCCTTGTGTCTACCAATTTCACCACCCAGGCATCCAGCTATTATAACCGAGGTTTTATTTCATTTCCAAAGTTTTTTATATTAATTTTGTGAAACTTGGTAATGAGACTCAATGGCTTGTCGAGTTAGGATGCCATAAGTACGCTCTATCATTGGGGCTGTTACCCGTGATATGTATAGGGCTTCAGCATTGTTTTTATTAAGAATATCTTGCGCTTCTTGTAAGCTGTCATGAAGAGATGCCCTCACTAAATTTTGTCGTGATGCGGGAATATTTAGAAGGTTAATTATTTCAATATTATCTTCGTTTACGGCTCGAGCTAGGTCTGCTGCGGGTAAAAGAGAGGTTGGGGTTTTACCTTGTTGGATAATAATCCATAGTGGATTTGTAGCGAGGGCATGTTTGGCGCCTTCACGGGAAATTTCTTCGGGAAGGGTGACAAAGTTGCGTTGCATGGCTTTCGATACACTAATTCGACGGAGTGTTTGTGAGATAGGATCATTACGATAATCTAATCCTCTCGTTCGAAGTAGGCTGAGGAAGATAGAGTCTTGTTTGAAAAGGTCGAAGACGATAATGCTGGAGAAAACAATAGCTAGCATGCCAGGCATAATAATATGGGGATTGGCTGTAAGCTCAAGCAGGGCCATAAGAGCGGCAAGGGGGGCTTTGAGAGTGGCGCCCATCATTGCACACATGCCAATCATGGCATAAAAGCCAATAGGTGATGAGAGATCAGGAACAAAATGGTTACCAATAATACCGAGTGCCGCACCTGCTGTTGCACCAATGATTAGTGTCGGGCCGATTAATCCACCGGGAATGCCTAAGCCAATACAGGCGGAAGATAAGATGAGCTTAAGAGCGAGCAGGACAAGTAGGCTTGAAATCGCCAGTTCGGTGAGGTGTGAGCTGTTGGTGATGTTATAACTCATGCCCATAACATCAGGCATGATAAGGCCACCTAAACCAACCAATATACCGGCTAATGTTGTTCGTTGCCAAAGAGGATAGTCAGCCAGAAATGTAGAGAAGAACTTAAGACTATGAATAAAGAATGTGGCTATAAAACCGACTAAAACACCTAGGAAGATAATGTATGGGATCTCCCATAAAGAATGCATTTCTGCAGCAACCGAACCAAAAAAAGGATCTTCACCAAAGGTGAGGCGGCTGACAACAGCGCCACTGACAGATGCCAATATAATGGGGATAAACGTGGCAATGTGATATTCCATCATGATCACTTCCATTGCAAAGATGACGCCTGCAATAGGGGTATTGAATGAGGCGGCAATGGCAGCGGCAGAGCCTGATGCGACAAGAACTCGCACGCCATTATTAGGAAGCTCTAGGCTAGAGCCAAGCAGACTACCACTTGCTGCACCAAGGTGAACACTCGGGCCTTCTCTGCCAACAGAATGACCACTGATTAGTGCTAGTGCAGCGCCAAAAAACTGTAGGATGGCATTACGCCAAGGTAGGCGACCCTCATGATAGGACAGGCGTTCAATGACATGAACAACACCAATACTTCTCTGCTCACTAGTAAGCTGGCCAAAGATAAGCCCTATTAGTAAACCACCTAGTACAGGTAGCCCTAATATCCATGACCAATGAAGACTTGAAAATCCTTCTATTTCTCCGGATGGAAAGAAGGCTATCTGAGTGCTCTCGATGGTTAAACGGAATAGGATAATCACGCCACCCGCGAATAGACCTGTCAACATCGCGAGAAAATAAAGTTTTAGTTGCGAATCACCAAGAATAAAATTTTGTCGGATTCGCTCAATCATGGGGGCGGTTTAAATGACCTTTGAAAAGTGTTTGGCTTCTTTTTGCTGCATATAAAAGTCAAACACCATACATATATTGCGAATAAGTAGATGACCTGCGGGTAGTACTTCAATCACGTTGTCATCATAACGAAGCAAGCCATCTTGAGAAAACTGCTCTAGTTTGGGTAGAACGTCGGCGAAATAGTCGTTAAATGTAATATTAAGCTCTTTTTCTATCGTCTTGATATCAAGAGAGAAGTGACAGATCAGTCGCGTTATAACAACACGACGTATTTTGTCATCATCATTGAGTGTAAAACCTCGAAAAACAGGTAATTCATCATTATTAAGGCTGTTGGCATAGTCTTCTAAGGTGCGTTGGTTTTGTGAGTATGAGTCGCCAACACTGCCGATAGAGGTGACGCCTAGCCCAATTAAGTCACATTCTGAATGGGTCGAGTAACCTTGGAAATTACGGTAGAGTTTGTTTTCACGCTGAGCAATGGCAAGATCATCATCAGGTTTGGCAAAGTGATCCATGCCAATATAAACATAGCCTGCAGCGGTTAATTGCTCGATAGAACGCTGTAATATCTCTAGTTTAACTTCTGGAAGAGGTAAGTCTTCACTCTTCATTTGGCGTTGAACTTTAAACAGTTCTGGCATATGAGCGTAGTTAAATACGGATAGGCGATCGGGTTCGACGGCAATAATTTTATCTAATGTTTCTGAAAAGCTATCAGGCGTTTGATGAGGCAAACCATAAATAAGATCTAGGCTGATGGAGCGGAAACCTGTGCTACGAGCTGCATCAATAACAGCGAAAGTTTCTTCTTCACTTTGGATTCGGTTTACGGCTTTTTGAACCGTCGGGTTAAAGTCTTGCACACCTAAACTTAGGCGATTGAAGCCAATTTCTCGTAAAACAGCAATCGTTTCAGGGTCGGCTTCACGAGGGTCAACCTCGATAGAATATTCACCAATAGTGTCATCAGCCAGATTAAAGTGCTGGCGAGTAACAGCCATCAATTCACGCATTTGATCATGGCTAATAAAAGTGGGTGTACCACCGCCCCAATGAAGCTGCTCTACTACACGGTTTTTGTCAAACAGGGCGCCTTGCATAGCAATCTCTTTGTGAAGATTAGCTAAATACGGTTCAGAGTGTTTGCGGTTTTTGGTAATGATTTTATTGCAGGCACAATAAAAACAAACGGTGTCACAAAATGGCAGGTGAAAATATAAAGATAAAGGCCCACCTCGTTGATTAGAAATGGCAACCTGTTCTTTATAACTATCAGGCCCAAATTTTTCGTTGAATTCAACCGCTGTTGGGTAGGATGTATAACGAGGCCCCGCTTTGTCGTAGCGTTTGATGAGGTCAAGGTCAAAAGTAACTGTTTGTTCCAAAGTCGTATATTCCTAAGCTAGTGGAAGTTTGATTTGGACATTATAGCCTTCCTTAGAAGCTGCCATCGATTGATTTTGAGATAAATTGATTTAGATCAAACAGTAAACCGGTGTTCATATTCAGGGAATTCACGTAAATGTTCATGATGTGATTGAATAATAGGTAAAACTTCTTCAGGAGTATCGACGATATAAAACAGGTCTAAATCTTCTTCTGAAATGCAGCCTAATTCAAGTACCTGATCTTTCAACCAATCAATCAAACCACTCCAATATTTTGTTCCGTATAAGATAACGGGAAAATGACGAATCTTTTGTGTTTGTATCAATGTGAGAGATTCAAAAAACTCATCTAAGGTGCCAAATCCGCCAGGGAAAACGACATAAGCCATCGAATATTTAACAAACATGAGCTTACGAACGAAGAAATATCTAAATGTAAGACTGATATCTTGGGCTGGGTTCGGTGTTTGTTCATGTGGTAGCTCGATATTTAGGCCTATGGATAAACCACCTTGCTGAAAAGCACCTTTGTTAGCTGCTTCCATAATGCTGGGGCCACCGCCACTAATAACTGAAAATTTGGCATGGGATAAATTTTGAGCAACAGTAATGGCATCTTGATAATAATCGGATGTTGTTGGTAGGCGGGCACTGCCAAAGATAGAGACAGCAGGACCAAGGTTGTTAAGGGTTTCTATTCCATCAATGAGTTCTGATTGAATACGAAATACGCGCCATGCTTCTGATGTTTTTAAATCTTCCACGTTATGCTCTTATCTATTTAGTAGTAATTACGAAGATAAAGAAAATGGACGTGTATTGCAAATAGCCATCATTATAGTTATCCATATCAGGGCTTTAATAAAAGATCATTATGGTGCATAAATTCAGTTATCGGGCTATCTGAGGTATCATGGCGGATTATATTGATTCTTTTGGTGCGTTTTTATGAAGGTTTTGGTCATTGGTGGAGGTGGTCGCGAACATGCTTTGGCGTGGAAGTTAATCCAATCACCGCGCTGTTCTCAGGTTTTTGTTGCTCCTGGTAATCCAGGCAGCATGAATGAGTCGGGTATTGAAAATGTTGAGATTGCTGCTGAAGATACAGATGCTTTAGTTGCTTTTGCCAAAGAGAATAATATTGGTCTAACTGTTGTTGGACCTGAAGTTCCTTTAGTTTTGGGTGTGGTTGATGCTTTTGAGAAAGCGGGTTTACGTTGTTTTGGCCCATCTCAAGCTGCTGCGCAGTTAGAAGCCTCTAAGAGTTTTACTAAAGACTTTTTAGCACGCCACCAAATTCCAACAGCTGATTATGACGTCTTTACTGAAGTCGCTCCTGCTGTTGAATATATTAAAAAGCAAGGTGCACCGATTGTTGTTAAAGCTGATGGTTTAGCCGCAGGTAAAGGCGTGATTGTTGCGATGACAGAGCAACAAGCGATAGATGCTGTTGAAGACATGTTGTCGGGAAATGCTTTCGGTGATGCAGGAAGTCGCGTCGTTATAGAAGAATTTATGACGGGTGAAGAAGCGAGCTTTATTGTGATGGTTGATGGTAAAAATATTTTGCCGTTAGCAACGTCTCAAGATCACAAAGCACGTGATAATGGTGATCAAGGCCCTAATACGGGTGGAATGGGTGCCTATTCTCCAGCTCCTGTTGTAACAAACGAAATCCATGATCGAATTATGGCTGAAGTCATTGTGCCAACTGTTGAAGGTATGGCATCTGATGGACGACCTTATACCGGTTTTTTATATGCGGGTTTAATGATCGATACAGAAGGTGCACCTCGTGTAGTCGAATATAACTGTCGCTTTGGTGATCCAGAAACGCAACCGATTATGATGCGCTTACAGTCTGACTTAATCGAGTTATGTGAAGCAGCACTGGATGGTAAGTTAGATACGGTTGATGCTAAATGGGACTCTCGTGCAGCTGTTGGTGTTGTCTTAGCTGCTGGTGGTTATCCTGATGCTTATCAAAAAGGTGATGTTATTACTGGCTTGGATAGTTGTGACAGTGCTGATACTAAAGTCTTCCATGCCGGAACATCGTTAAAAGGTGGTAAGGTAGTGACCTCAGGTGGCCGAGTTTTATGTGCGACTGCTTTAGGTGAAACCGTACGAGAAGCTCAAAATAAAGCCTATGAAACATTGAGTAATGTTGATTGGAATAATAAATATTACCGTACTGATATTGCCTATCGAGCGATTGCAAGAGAAGAAGCTAAATAATTTTAACACTAAGATTTAAGGAGTTAGGCTAATGTCTGTAGCCCATCCGATTATTGCTGTTACCGGTTCATCTGGTGCAGGAACATCAACCGTTAAGCATGCCTTTGAAGATATATTCCGCCGGGGTGGTATCAAGCCTGTTGTTGTAGAAGGTGATAGTTTTCATAAATATGATCGTATTGGAATGCGTGCAGCCGTGGCAGAAGCAGCTGAAAAAGGAGAAGTTCTTACTCATTTTGGGCCTGAAGGAAACTGTCTAGATGGTTTAGAGCGTTTATTTCAGAATTATTCTGAAACAGGCAAAGGTGAAAGACGGTTTTATATTCACAGTGAAGCAGAAGGTATTCCTTTTAATCAGCCTGCAGGAACATTTACACCTTGGGAAGAAATTGACGGCAATAGTGATTTATTGTTTTATGAAGGACTTCATGGCGGGATCGTGACAGATGACGTCAATATCGCGCAATTTACTGACTTAATGATTGGTGTTGTTCCAGTGATTAATCTGGAATGGATCCAAAAAATAAAACGTGATTGTGCCAATCGTGGTTATTCCTCTGAGGCCGTTGTTGATATTATTCTAAAGCGTATGCCTGATTATATTAATCACATCACACCGCAATTTTCTCGAACACACATTAACTTTCAACGTGTGCCATTGATTGATACCTCAAACCCATTTGTGATGCGTGAAATACCGACCCCAGATGAGAGTTTGGTGGTGATTCGATTTAAAGATCCTTCAATGGCTGACTTCCCTTACTATTTAAGTATGTTGAAAGATTCATTTATGTCTCGTCCGAATAACCTAGTTATTCCAGCTGTAAAAATGGGCTTGGCAATGGAAGTTATTTTGACACCATTTATCGAAGAAATGATGATTAAAAAGCGCCAACGTGGTTAATTTTGGCTCTATCTTCTTTTAAATGTAGAGATACCGCTTCGGCGGTATTTCTGTTTTAAATCCATGATATTTGGATCTAGAGTAGAAAATAATGAGTAATTGGCGAATCAGACAAGCGGTATCAACGTTGAATCATGGCGGTGTCATTGCCTATCCAACGGAAGCTGTTTATGGCTTAGGTTGTGACCCTTGGAATGTTCAAGCGGTAAAACGACTATTAGATATCAAACAGCGACCATGGCAGAAAGGTTTGATTATTATTGCTGCTGACTTTAATCAGTTACAAGATTTTATAGCGCCAGTCTCCCCTGAGATATTAAAGAGTCTGGAGTTAACATGGCCTGGTCCAGTCACATGGTTATTGCCAGTAAACACTAACCTTCCGCATTATTTGTCTGGGCTTCATGACACGATTGCAGTTAGAGTAACGGCTCATAAACAAACAGTTGAACTATGCCGAACTTTTGGTGGTGCAATAGTCTCAACAAGTGCAAACTTAGCTGGAGCTAAACCAGCAAAAACAATACGGCAGTTGCGTTGGAATATGAATAATATTAATGCAATTGTACCGGGCCAATGTTCGGGTTCAAGCCAACCAACAGAAATTAGAGATGCCCAAACAGGAGAGCGCGTACGATGAGTCAGCCTGATATTCAAGCTGTTCGATCCTATTTTATGGATCTGCAAGATAGAATCTGCCAACAAATAGAAATGACTGATGGTGGTGCTAAGTTTGTTGAAGATGAATGGCAGCGAGAAGGTTCTGGTGGTGGCGGTGGTCGTACTCGAGTTTTAACTGATGGTGCTGTCTTTGAGCAAGGCGGTGTAAATTTTTCTCAAGTAACAGGTGATAGTTTACCGCCTTCAGCAACGGCAAGCCGACCAGAGTTGGCAGGGCGTAGCTTTGAAGCACTAGGTGTTTCACTTGTGATTCATCCTCATAACCCTTATGTTCCAACATCACATGCCAATGTTCGTTTCTTTATTGCTGAAAAAGAAGGCGAGGAACCTATTTGGTGGTTTGGCGGTGGTTATGATCTCACGCCTTATTATGGCAATGAAGATGATGTCGTTGCTTGGCATCAAACAGCCAAGGAAGCTTGCGATCCATTTGGTGACAATGTCTATGCAGATTATAAAAAATGGTGTGATGAGTATTTCTTCTTAAAACATCGCAATGAACCACGAGGAGTAGGTGGTTTGTTTTTTGATGATTTAAATGAGGGTGGTTTCAAACACTGCTTTAATTTGATGAAAAGTGTTGGCGATAGCTATACTAAAGCCTATTTGCCGATTGTTAAACAACGAAAAGATATTGAATTTGGCGAGAGAGAGCGTGACTTCCAGCTTTATCGTCGCGGACGCTATGTTGAGTTCAATCTTGTGTATGATCGAGGTACCTTATTTGGGCTTCAATCTGGTGGTCGTACAGAATCTATATTAATGTCATTACCGCCATTAGTTAAATGGCAATATAATTGGCAACCAGAAGCGGGATCTGCTGAAGATACGCTATATCAACAATTTCTTAAACCACGTAATTGGCTAAATTTATAATGAAAGAAAAAAGATTAAAAGGTGCTATAAAGTACTGGAATGGCAGAAAAGGCTTTGGCTTTATTGCCCCTGATAATGAAGATTCACAAATCTTCGTTCACATCAAAGCTTTCACTGAACGCAAAGGCAAACCTGTCATTGGGCAAGAAGTAACTTACACCTTGTCCGCTGACGATCAAGGGCGTGCTCGTGCTGATAATGTGATGAATGCTGCAGATGATATTGCATCAGAAAGTTCATCAACAATGATGATTGTGGGCGTTATTGTTGTCGCAGCAGTCGCTGTTGCTGCTTATTTGTGGGCATAGTTTTAGCAAGTTATATTGCTTTAAGTATCATCACATTTATTTTCTACGCAGTAGATAAATCAGCGGCGAGAAAGAGTGCACAACGAATATCTGAAAGAACTTTGCACCTAGCTTCATTGCTAGGTGGTTGGCCTGGTGCAATCATTGCCCAGAAAACATTGAGACACAAAACAAAAAAGCAGCCTTTTCGCATAGTTTTCTGGATAACTACTATCGTTAATATCAGCGTTACTGTGTTATTGGTCTCACACCATTGCCGCTTTAGTGAGTGATTAAAACGAGACTTATTTAGTTTTCACTTGCCAAGGAAGCCAACTGATCTGCTTGATATTCATTAATCAGCGGATCAATAATTTGTTCAAGGTCGCCGCCCATAATTTCAGCTAACTTATATAAAGTTAGGTTGATTCGGTGATCGGACATTCGACCTTGAGGGTAGTTATAGGTGCGAATACGTTCACTTCGGTCACCACTGCCCACTTGTAATTTCCGTGTTTCAGCTTGTTCAGAGTCAATTTTGTCTTGTTGTTCTGACATGATTCGAGATTGTAATACTGACATCGCTTGTGCACGGTTCTTATGTTGAGAACGTTGTTCCTGACATTCCACAACAATACCTGTAGGTAAATGAGTAATTCGAATTGCCGAATCCGTTTTGTTGACGTGCTGACCACCGGCACCAGATGCGCGGAAAGTATCTACACGTAAATCTGCAGGGTTAATATCAATTTGATCCAGCTCATCTGCTTCGGGCATGATGGCGACAGTACAGGCTGATGTATGTACGCGACCTTGTGATTCTGTTTCCGGAACACGTTGAACACGATGACCGCCCGATTCAAACTTTAAGCGTGAATATGCACCATCACCGACAATACGCAAAATAACTTCTTTATAACCACCTGCTTCACTTTCTTGTAGGTTGATAATTTCAACACCCCAACGACGACCTTCAGCATAGCGGGTATACATTCTGTATAAATCGCCAGCAAATAGTGCTGCTTCATCGCCACCTGCACCCGCTCGGATCTCTAGGAATAAATTTCGTTGATCATTAGGATCTTTAGGAAGCAATAGTTTTTGTAGGGTTAGTTCTAGCTCCTGTTCAGATTTTTGTGCGTCTGCTAACTCTTCTTTAGCCATTTCACGCATTTCTTTATCTTCTTCTTTGAGCATGGATTTAGCATCCTCAATCGCGATAAGACTATTTTTATAACTAGTAAAATTAACGACGATAGGCTCTAACTGAGCATATTCCTGTGATAATTCACGAAACTTATTTTGGTCGGCCATCGTTTCTGGCTCTGATAAGAGGCCTGCGATTTCTTCATGGCGTTCGATTAATGTTTCTAATTTATTTTTTATAGAATCTTTCACGGTTTAAGTTACCCTTAATCCTTGATATTAAAGAGGCTACGAGCCGCTTCAATTAGGTTGTTATCTGTATTAAAGCCCGATTGACGTAATTGTCTACTTGGCTCATGTAGTAATTTTTTTGTTAATGTTCGAGCAAGATCATTAATAACTTGTTCAGCAGGGAGGCCTTGTTCAAGTTGTTTTAAAGATTTTTCTAGTAAGTGAACACTCTGCTCTTCTGCTCTTTCTCGTATGGCTTTTATTACTGGGACAGCATCTTGAGTCCGGAGCCAAGCGGCAAAATGCTCAACCTGACTATCAATAATTTCTTCCGCCTGAAGTGCTGCGTCTCGTCGTGATTGTAGATTTTCTTCAATAATATCTTGTAAGTCATCAACACAATAGAGGTAGACGTCTTCTAGTGTACCGACTTCTGCTTCGATATCACGAGGTACCGCAATATCAACCATGAATATAGGTTTACGTTTTCGCTGTTTGAGTGCACGTTCAACAGACCCTTTACCTAAAATAGGTAATTGACTTGCGGTGGAACTCATCACGATATCTGCTTCAGCTAAATGATTCGGAATTTCGCTTAGGCTGATGGCGTAACCATTGATTTGTTCTGCTAAAGAATGAGCTCGCTCAATGGTGCGGTTGGCAATAATAATACGTCCAACGCCGTTGTCATATAGGTGACGTGCCGCTAATTCAATGGTTTCACCAGCACCAATTAATAGGGCGGTTGAATCAGCAAGATTTGAGAAAATCTGTTTAGCTAGACTCACAGCGGCAAAAGCAACTGATACTGGACTGTTACCAATGGCCGTGTCTGTGCGAACTTGTTTAGCTACAGTAAAAGTATGTTGAAATAGGCGACCTAATGATTTTCCTACCGTTTTGGCATGTAGAGCTTGACTATAGGCTGTTTTAATTTGACCTAAAATTTGAGGTTCGCCGAGAACCATCGAATCTAAGCCGCAAGCTACGCGGAATAAGTGGCGAATCACGTCGTGATCTTGGTGAGAATAGATATACTCGCTCAAGGAGCCGGCTGTTTGATTGTGGAAATCATGTAACCAGTCACAGACTATATCATCATGACCGGTAGCAATATGGCAGTAAATCTCTGTACGATTACAGGTTGAGACAATAATAGATTCAATAACGCCAGAACACTGCTGTAGGGAAGCCAATGCAGTAGGAAGAACCTCAGCATTAAAGGCTAGCTGTTCCCGAATATGAACGGGTGCAGTATTGTGGTTTATGCCATAGGCGACAAGTTGCATAGTTATTGGTGATAAATCGTCGTTAAAATGCTGGTAGACTCTACAGCAATTATTAAATTATTATTGTCAGATTGTTCAGGAGAATGAGCTATTCTAACAAAATCAATCGCTCAGGTCGTTTTATTATGGATTTATCGTTTGTAGGATTGGGAAATATGGTCGGTTTAGCTCGCCAAAGTCTTGTCTTTGGTGCCATTATCTTTTTATCAGCCTGTGCCGCAACGGTTCCCATAGCAGAAGAAACTAGCGCTATTGAACCCGCTATTGAGACAGAGCTAGTGGTGGAAGAACCAGCCGTTGTCGAACCTTTACCGCTGACATCTGAGTTGGTTTATTACATCTTAATGGCTGAAGTTGCGGGTCAGCGAGGTGAAATTGGTGTTGCTGCGGAGTTATATAATAAGGCGGCAAGTGCAGTTGATTCTCCTGCTGTAGCAAGCCGTTCAACTCAGATAGCTAACTTCACTCGAGATAAATCGCGCATTAACCGAGCTTTAAAACGCTGGATTGAAGTTGACCCTACTGACGCTGATGTTCATATCATGCAAGCGCCTTTTAAAATGATGGAAGGTGATCTTGATGCTGTTATTGAATCAGTTAATACCGCGCTTAGTTTG
>Ga0209707_1000466_pt1 | contig 24658 bp, 19 predicted proteins | sample EN4Hudsemesocosm_FD_184630 | JGI IMG/M metagenome (GOLD analysis project Ga0209707, IMG submission 184630) | Methane-oxidizing microbial communities from mesocosms in the Hudson Canyon - EN4B Hudson Canyon (SPAdes) (version 2) | ecosystem: Environmental > Aquatic > Marine > Cold seeps | place... | reverse complement strand
TTATACAACTAGTTTTTCCTTAATATTAAGCTCTTACAATCGAACTATGACTCTCTCAGTCTCACTGGCCTTACAAAAGAAAACAACCAGGCTAATGCAGGCGCAAAAAACCAGCTTGCTGCGGGTAATGGGGTTGCGTAGATTTCAGCCACATCACCTGTCATCACTGCCCATGCATATGTTCCTCCCATATTTACACCCATATTATATACATCGTAATTACCAAATCCACTACTAGCAAAAGTAGTCATCCAGGCTTGCTCAACACTGGTTGATGTACCCGACCAATACATTATTGGCTGAATATTATGAAATAAGTTGGTCAAATGATTGGTATTTACTAATTCTGTCATATGAGCCAACTCACTACCATCAGGAGACCCTGAATTATTAGTCGGCCCTGGATTATTCACATCCGCGTTATAAGCAGATGGAAGCCTCCAACCAGTAACTTGACCATAAATCTCATCATTAAATTCTAGACTACTAACCCAGTCCATTGATTGTTGCCAAGTCATTGTTCCCCCGGCCTGCCAAGGCTTCGTAGAGGTTGTATTATGTCCAGAGGTATTAGCATAATTTGCATCAGCCAACCATGTTAGGTTATAAATATCATCATAAACCATAGTATGATTGCCACCTTCATCCATACCTCTTGAAAACAACTGGGCGTGAGCTGTCGAAACCAGCATTAACATTAAAACAACCGAAATATATTTCATAAAATTTCCTCCATTAAAAATTGAATTTTTTCTGATTCGATTATTTCTAGTATCTAGCTTAAAAGCAGCCTTACTGAACATAAAAGAATCAGAACAAATACTAGAAGCAATTTTAACGCCATAACCTGAAAACACTTAACCAGATCTACAGTTGCTTAACTTATAATTAACATAAGCAAAGCAACAATGGCAAATAACAGAAAATATTTTGGAGAATATGGCAAATGACTTATTCATGTGAATATCATTCGAAATTAGCAACTACGGGATGCTTTCATAAAAGCACGCATCACTTTTATGGAAAAATCTTCCGCAAGTAATTTTTGTGCAAGCATATTTTACAAAACGCCCTTCTCAAAGTATCTTATAGTTTCCTTAAGTCCATCAAGCAGTTTCACTTTAGGGGACCAATTAAGTTTTTCTCGGGCAAGAGAAATATCTGGACAACGTTGTTTGGGGTCATCTTCAGGTAAAGGTTTATATATTATTCTTGATCTTGTGTTGCAGAGAGATATGATTGTTTCAGCAAGTTCAGCTATCTGATATTCATCTGGATTACCTAGATTAACGGGCCCAGTGAACCCTTGTTCTGTTTGCATCATAGCAATCATCGCATCAAGCATATCATCAACATAACAAAAAGAACGACTCTGTGTGCCATCCCCATAAATCGTTATATCTTTACCTGCAAGTGCTTGAGTTATAAAGTTACTCACAACGCGACCATCATTTATAGCCATGCGTGTCCCATAAGTATTGAAAATACGTACGACTTTAATATCAAGTTGATGTTGACGATAATAATCAAAAAACAGCGTTTCAGCACACCTTTTTCCCTCATCATAGCAACTTCTAATACCTATCGGATTGACTTTTCCCCAATAACTTTCTACTTGTGGATGAATTTCGGGATCACCATAAACTTCGGAAGTTGATGCCTGTAGTATCCTAGCTTTTACACGTTTAGCTAAGCCAAGCATATTGATGGCACCGTGAACACTTGTTTTTGTAGTTTGAACTGGGTCAAACTGGTAATGCACGGGGGATGCTGGACATGCTAAATTGTATATTTGATCTACTTCAACATAAAGAGGAAAAGTTACATCATGACGAAGTAACTCAAAATTGGGCTCTTTTAATAAGTGTCTAATATTATGACGGTTCCCCGTAAAGTAATTATCAACACACAAAACATCATGACCTAATTTAATAAGTCGGTCACACAAATGCGAACCAATAAAGCCCGCGCCCCCTGTCACCATAATTCGTAGAGTCATTACGCCCTCACCTTTTATCTTGTTCTGCTAAACACTATCAATATTGATAATCATTGATCTCTTAGGAATGAGTATAAAAAAATCGACAACTTTGGGGCGCAGTCCTTTAGGCTGCTTATAATATGCAGGCTGAAGACCTGCACCCCAGGTAATTACTTAAGTCATTTCGTACATGTTCCTTAATACTCATTTACCCATTTTTAAAATAAAAACTTAATCCCGCTCCGTTTTTTGCCAACGGGTTTCACGGCGAATAAAAAAATCTCGATAAATAGGAATTTTCCATAATACATAATCAGGTAAAGTAGCCAAGGCCGTTACGGTAGGCCCTATTCCCTCAAAGCTACAGAATGATAAAAATATCACCATAAAGAACAGGGTGGCAATAAATAGTAATATATATAAAAGCGTAGTACTTAAGAAAGCTGATACGGTAGCAATTAGCAGCCAAATTAAACCAAGATAGGCTAGTGGAGGAACCAATAATTCCAAACTCAATGCTATTGTTTTTTTATTAAAACTAAGCAGCCCTTTTAGTAGGAGGCGAGGGGCAGTATTAAAAGACAAGTAAAGATGCCCATGCTCCCACCTTTGCCGCTGTTTTTTTGCTGTACCTGCATCGACAGGTAACTGTCCCTGAAGCTTTGCTTCAGGCACAAAAGTGGTAGGGTATCCTTTTTTAAGTAGATCTACCGACAATTGATAATCTTCAGCTATTGACCCTTCACCATGCGGCGAATTTCTGATCACATCAAAAGGATAGGCTGAACCACTCCCATTTAAAAGGCATGGAAGCCCAAGCTTATGCAAACCAAGCGGTCTTATAAAGTTTTTAAGCATTACAGCAAGACTTGATAAATTTGACATCTGTTGACCTTGCTCTGCTGCTGCAAAAAAATAAGCCCCCATAACTGGATGACCCAATTGTTTTACTTGATTTGCCAACAGACTAACAGTATTTGGTGACACTAAACAATCTGCATCTATAATAACAACGACTTCAGGCTGGATAGAATCTAGCCATTGTAGGCCTGCCTTTATAGCATCAGGTTTACCTCCTGTAGCATTATCGTTGATTTCAATAACTTCTGCGCCAAAGTCAGATGCAATTTTTGCAGTGGCATCTGTACAATTATGAGCAACACATAGCAGGCTACAATTCTCTGGTAAATGAGTATTTAAAGAGACTAACGTATCAGTTATTACGCTTTCTTCATTGTGGGCCGGAATTAAAACAACTGTTTTTGGTGGCTTCATCAAATTTTGATGCTGCACTTTTCGATTAGCAAGCAGCATTGCAGCTAGAACTTCGATAATGACAACAACCATAGGAATAATAACTATTAATGCAATTAACCAAACTATAACGCATAAAGTATTAAGCATATTTACTCCAAAATTAATTTTGTAAACACAATTATTTACAAACCAATGCTTGACAGTAGATTTTGATATTAAACCTCATTTACAGTGTTTTTCAAGGTAGTTGTCGGCTAAATTCTTTAAGTCTGCTAATAGATACAAACCTTATTCAACAACACTGCCACAAGTATTGAGTTTTGCTTCACAATAAAAAAATCCAGTAAAAAATATTTTTACAAACATTAGTATAAATATTTTTCGAATTGTGTTCCTTTAATTGATGTCACTAATTCATCATAATTTAAAACATTGTCTTTTAATGAATTAGAAAGTATCTTCTTTTGTTGGCTTAAATCAGATATAGCTTGTAACCCAATAAATTCAAAGACCTTCTTATTCCAAAAATTAATTGAGTCTGCATCCTTAAAATATTCTTCATATTCTATATTTAAGACATCATGCCTATTTAAACTTAAAACAAACATTTCCTCATTCTTTCTGTTTAACTCATAAATGTTCAATTTTTCTATAAGGTCTTCAATATTTATGTGTATTTTTTTATTTTTTATTAGGTTATATGAAACAGCCTGATTATTTTCGCTCATAAAGACTAAAGAAATATAACGCTTTAATATATTAGAGCGATATAGATAAATAACTTTTATTTCAGGGTCATCAGAAACATATTGAAAAGAACCTGCATGTCTATTCATTGTAACAAAAAAATCTTTAACACCAACGCTTTCAATATTCCGTTTTAATTTAAAATTAATTTTTCTTCCATTTTTTAAATGACTAAAACATGAATATAGTTGCCCCAAATAAAAAAAAATATCACTGGAATATATATAATTTAAATAAGCAACAACGCCTTTATTTTTAAAAATATGTTTATAAAGGAATTTATGAGGAATGGTCCACTCACCCAAGACTTCTCCATAATTAACGACTTGCTTACTTAGATTTAAAGTATTGGATAAATAATTACTACCACTACGACCACTTGTAAAAATAAAGTGTTTATTCACTATACCTCCTTAATTTTTTAAACATTGAAAGTGCCAAAACATAAGTAACTGGAGACTTCAAAAAAATGTACGACCACTATATTATGCGTACATACACAAACCTCATCCATGCTAGTACCTTTATCATAATCATCCAAGAAGAAACATTCATATCCATTGACTACTCCCCTACTACTCTTATCATTATAGTTTGTTACCTTGTCCATTTTGACGTAAGTATTTCAATTAACTCTGGCGAATAAAAATGTTGCACAAACTTTGTAGAATAAACTTTTTCACAAGCATTTTTTGACAATTTAAGGTTTTGTTTAATGTACTTATGGAGCTCATTAGCACTTTTATTTACGTGTAAATTTTCATGTTGTAAATTGATATCGTTAGGATTCAACCCTAAAAGTTTAGCTGTCCCCTGCTTATATGCTTGCTCCAAATTTTCAAACCTTATCAATAATACATCCATTTTATTTGAAGAAATAAGTGTATAACCATCAGTTTTATCAAAAGGGGTTAAAAATACATCTATGCCTAGTTCTTTAAAAAAAACATCATCAAACCAATTACAAATGGCCCAATTAGACGGGTCATTATTTTCAAATAAATTTTCAAAAAAGGCTAAAGTTTTCTTTTTATCAAGCTCACCATTTATACTAAATTTATTATTTGGGGCATTATCCAGATTAAGAAAATGTAATGAGATCATTATTTCAATGGGATCTCTAAAAATGCAAATTATTTTCCAAGGTAAAGGATTGTCTCTTAAATTATGTCTGTTAAGTGCTTTATATAGATATTTCCCAACAAAAAAGTGTCTATAAACTTTCCCCCCTTTTTTCTTGAGCCGATCAATCTCTCCTTGTGCATGCTTGTAAGAGATTGTATGAACATGGTGAACAGGGTAAGACAAATTAAGAGATTTAATAGACTCATACACACTTGTCGATGCCACCCGACCTTGTTGATATATGAGTACAAATGGCTTTCCTCTTTTAGAATTGAGGTTAATCAAAAATTGATCAATAGAACAATATAAAAACCTTGCCAGGTTATAGAGGCCTGCACTTGAGTTTACAATAAACTCTGTTGCTTTCAATTTAACAGTTTTTAAGGACATTATTTTTCCAAAATATTTATAGTTTGATCTGCTTATTTATAAGCTTTCGACATTGTAAGTAGTCAACTAAATGACTCGTCATTCTTGCATTCTCTTAGTAGGAATCTACATTCACACAGATTAGATTCCCTGCAAAACTTGTGCCCACGCTTGACACACTGCATTAAGTTAAGGGATTAGTCCGTTGGGGCGCAGTGCTTTAGCCTGCATTCATAGCTAAAAATAGCAGGCTAAAGCACTGCGCCCCATGTTGTATTTCTCTTAACTTAATCGCATTGACGCGGGAGCATGGGAACAAGATGGGTTAGGTTTTGTGTGTAACAAAAAAACCTAACCCAATTGGAGAAGTCGATTAACGCATGAAAACTTTTAGAAGGATTTATAGCTCTGTTAACGCCTTTCAGTTTTCACCCAATCCTGTTGTCTTTTTAATAAAAAAGCAATATATAGCGGTATTTTCCTGAGCACATAAAAAGGCACTCCGCACAAAGTTTTAAATGCCAAAATTTTTCTTCCAAAGCGATACCAGGCAACAAGCACAGCAACTGCAAACAGGACACTTATACTCAACATCACAACAAAAGCTATTATATGAGCTGAAAAAGATGCCAATAAAGCCGTTACGCTCAACATAACAATCAAACACACTCCTAACAAACTTAGAGGAGGAACAGATAAATCCAATGCCATCAATAGCAAAGAAACATCCCGTTGTTTAATCGCTGTTTTTAATAGCCTGGGCGTTTCAGAGAATATGGTCGCTAGATGTCCATGCTCCCAACGCTTTCTTTGTTCATCGGTAATTTCAGAGGCTATTGGAAATTCACTGCTCACTAATGCACTAGGGCAAAACGATGGAGAAGATCCCTGTACTGCCAGGTCTATGCCTAATTTCATATCTTCAACCATATTGCCATGTGCTAAATCAGCCTGAGTTAAAAGCTCCCAAGGAAAAGCCATACCTGTTCCCATCAGTTGGCAAGGTAAATTAAACCGCTTCAACCCCAAGGGTCTAACATGATTTTTTACGACCCATGCAAACTCGGCAATTGCCTGAGTTATTGATTTATTCTCTGCTGCATTCATAAGATATAGTGCTTGCACAGGCCTTTGCTCTACCTCGGCTTGCTGCGCAAGTATATCAATGCAATTCTCTGATAAATGGCAATCAGCATCAATAATAATAACAATTTCCGGAGGATTATTATCAGCTAAATATTGAAGTCCAAAGTCTAATGCATAACCTTTTCCACGCTTATTTTCATCTTTACGTTCAATTACTTTTGCACCACACACCCTTGCTAAATCAGCCGTATTGTCAGTGCAGTTATCCGCCACAACCAGCAAAACATCATCACCTCCAAGTTGTGACACTATAGAGTTCAATGTGCTGGTAATTACTGCCGCTTCATTATGTGCTGGCACCAAAATAGCAAGACGAGATTGCCGACTAACAGACCGACTTGGTAATTCAGTTTTTCCTGATGCGAATAAGACCTGCAAGCTAAATATCATTGCGGGTACTGCCAAAAGAGCAGAAAAAATGATGAGCAGACTATTAACTATATCCATAACTAATCCTATTGTATTCTGGCTTTTTCAAGATCAACAAGCGACTCCGCTTGCAAAGGATCAGGCAACACTCCCGCTATATTTGAAAATAATTGACTCAATTTCCCGGCTTCCGTAGTAATTGAATGTTGTTCAAGCACACTACTACGCCCCTTTCTGCCCATCTCTGCTAAATCCTCAGGAGATGCCTGCACTGCCGAACGAATAGCGTCGACCAGATCTGCCACCGACCCCGCAGGTACCAACCAGCCATTCTCTTCATTTTTCACTAACTCAGGAATACCTGCGACATAAGTAGTAATGACCGGACGGCCCAATGCAAATGCTTCCATAATAACGACTGGCAAACCTTCAGCAAAACTAGGCATTACAAAAGTGCGTGCTAGCGAAATTTGTTTACGAACTTGTGTACCGCTTAAAGACCCCGTTAATTCAACATGAGAGGCCAAGTCATGATCTCTAATATAAGTTTCTATTTCTTCGCGCATGGGACCATCCCCAACTAAAATCAGCTTCAAAGTTATCCCTTCTTTAATTAACTTTGATACGGCTTGCAGTAATAACATTTGTCCCTTTTGCTCGCAAAGTCGACCTACACATACAAACCGCGGATCAGTAGGGATAGCTAAGGGTTGATAGTTCAAAAAATCACTATCTAGCCCACAATGAACAATATGTATTTTATCCCAGTCAGAAAAGTCAGCCCAACGACTTAATTGTGAACGACCATAAGATGATATAGCCACAACAAACTGGCATTCTTTTATTTTATCTTTCAAGCCAATAGTTTCTGGCTTATCAAACTCTTCAGGTCCATGCACTGTAAAACTATAAGTAACTTCCCCTAATCGTTTAGTAAACATCACAATGGTCGAAGAATTGGTTCCAAAATGTGCATGTATATGCTTTATACTTTGTTTCTCTGCCCATTCACTCAAGACACAAGCTTCAAAGAAACAAATTAAGGTTTTCTTTAAATTTTTTTCAGTTCGAAAGTTAAAATAAATTGCAAAAAACAGGGTTTTAAAAAACCTTATTGTGTTGAATAATAACTGCCGAATTAGAATCGAAACAAAAGCTAGCAAGGAAGTTTTGATAATAAATTTTGTTAACAATGCTTCACTTTTATCAGCTTCATCAACAATATCGTTCCTATCGGGACGAATTGCAAAACGACTTACTTGCCAACCTAAACTTTCCAACGCCAAAATCTCACGACGGATAAATGAATGGCTTACAGCAGGGTATTGATTAATGAAATAGCCAATTTTATCGGAATTGTTCATGAATAAAGCCTTGTTTATAATTTAGTATCAAAAAAAATCCACTTTTTCACCAATCTCAGCAACTAAATAATATGAAATGGGATCTATGGAGAAATTGGTTTTACAGTGCACTATAAAGCTAATCACAGTACATTCTTGGAGCTGTTTAAAAGCTTATGTAGCAAGTTTTATTTGAGCAGAAATAGACTCGACTCATGCTGACAACAAAATTACTCTGAAATTTTATAAAACATCCATTCATGATTGGCCTGAGATAGCGTATATAAAGAGCTTAATATTAACCATATTTAGATTCAGTTTTAGGTTTTTTTCTATCAAATACATGTAATATTTTAAGTGTCCTGAGCTAAAATGTAGCCTACTTTATTTGTATTGAATGACCGAAGAAGCCTGATTGGTATAATTCCGCCAATAGAACTTAGCGATACCAATGCACTGAGGTATCTTCATAGCCATACAAGCTACTGCATATAAAAACTGGTCATACTGGGAGAACTCTATCTTGGCAGGACTAGTCCATATTCGAAGCATATTCAGTGGAAATAAAAGCAACAACCCCAGGTACCAGATATTCATAACTATCGCCCCTACTATAGACATTGCAGGCAAGATACAGCCCCACACGATAGCGCTACGTAGTTCTCTCTCCCAAGCCCCTGATGCTTGACCATTTGCAAAGCTAAACCCAGACTTCATGGCTCGTATCCACCATTGTCGAAACGACAACATACCAGAGTCATGAATTCCCATAATTACATTCAGCACGTGTAGTACCCAGCCAGATTTTACGAGGCGATTATATAGCTCAGGGTCTGCACCAGCGATCAACGTTTCATCATAGCCCCCTGAATCAGTCAAAGCTGTCACACGCATCATTCCTATCCCTCCCAAGCTACAAGGGTCAGCATTTTTCGTAGCTTCCCAACGCCATTCCATATCACACAAGCGACGATAAATATTTTCATCCCGATTCTTTTCTCTCAATTGGCCACATACATAAGCAACTTCAGCATGCGCTTCTAAATGCTTATAAGAGGATACAATCCAGTCTTTATCTAAAACGGTATCACCATCCAGAAACTGAAGATACCGTAGCTTTGGAAATCGTGTTATTAGTATATTTGCCCCCTCGTTGCGTGCTCGTGAGGCGTTAATGGGTTTATCATCACTAAGTAACAATGTTTCAATTCCCAGCGAACGAGCAATCTCCACACTATTATCCTTAGAGCGTGAATCAACATAAACTATGGGAGCATCAGTTGTAGCCTTTACTGAGCTTAGTGCTTCTCTAAGCCGTTCACCTTCGTTACGTCCAATAACTACGATACCGAAGTCCAGCGCGAATTCATCTGATGACATGATTACTTCCCTCTCCTTTGTGTTGAATGCAGTGAATGTTTGCCATAACTCCAGGTCCATATATCTTTCCAGGCTCCAATTGGAGAAGCCCCTGGCCTGTTGAATAACTGTTCTTTTAATATTGATATGAAGCGACCTGTAGTCCAAAAAAGATTAGCCATAAGCCATCCCAATCGCCCATAATACTTAATAAAGTAACGTGTTCGAGATTCATAGTAAAAACTTGGTTGCCGTTCCAGATGACGCCCAGACCAGCCTTTATTGGCATGAATAACTCGTGCTTTAGGTTCATAGCGCACACGCCAGCCCTTATTACGCGCCCTCCTACAATAATCGTTATCTTCAAGATACATAAAGAAACCATCATCCATAAGGCCTATATCTCGAATAACATCACCCCTGACCATAACAGCAACAAAGCTAAGCCAATCAACATCTCTTGCCTCACCCGCAGGAGACTGTGCTACCTCCCTTACCCCGAAACAGCCAAAAAGGCGCGTTAAGACCCCAGTCTTTGCTGTTCTTAAAAACTCGTTGGCGACTGTTCTGTCATTAAAGCAACTAGCTTGATATTCGCCTTCTTCGCCAACGGCGAGTGGCCCTACCAATCCGATCTCAGGGTTATCTCGAAGTTGCTTCAATAAAATATCAATTGCACCACTCTCCAACCGGGCATCACTATTCAAAAACAGATAAGCCTCGGCCTCAGCTTTTTCAATCGCCTGATTATTGCCAAAAGAAAACCCACCATTTTTAGGTGATTCAATTAAAATTACTTCATTACCTAATTGGTCCGCAATGTCACTTTCACGAAAATAATTTACTGAGCCATCGCCTGAATCATTATCGACCAGAACGACTCTGTCGGACTCAAAATCACACTGTTTTATTAAAGATGAAACCGCATCAACAGACAGTGCGGGAGTTTTATAATTTATGACAGCACAAACAAGTCTATTTCTCATACGAATCCCTAATCAATAATGTTTAAATATCTAAGTGCATTTTCTACCGTCATGGTCGAGATTAAAAAATCATCATATGCATGTAATTTATGTTTGCCAGGAATATCAATATCCCTAACAACTTCTGAGGTGATTTGACCTCGACAACCAGCCCACTCTCCACTCAAAGCCGCCATATACTTTCTAAATGGATTAACCACAAAACCTGAACCAAATAATTCAATAAGCTTAGGTCTTATTTTTGTTTGAGACATCGCTAGAAAAGCCAGGCAACCTAATGCTGCGCCATGCACAGCAACAATAGACTCAGCATTTTTCATTACCGACCATTGCTCAACAATGGATAAATCTTCAAAATATAATTCTGTAAACCCAACATCTGATAAAAATTCAGAAAACTCTGTATTGTTAATGACTCGTCTATTTGTCTTTCGATGAATATAAACACGCTTAGGAGTATCGTCCAGAAGTCCATTAATCTCTATTTCAGATACAAACGGCAAGTAATGAAAAAAATCTTTCCCCGTTACCTTTATATGCCGACCATCCACCCGCCTATTAGTCTTTATAGTTTCATAGCCACATAAATCAAAAGTATCAACAACCATTTTTGAGGCGTTCTGACCCAGTACAACAACGACATCTTGATTTCCATAACCTAAAACGGCCTTGATATACCCCAGTGTAGCAAGGTGATGCTGGACAAGGTGGGCCATATTATCATTAAACATAAACCGCGCATCGTAGACATAATTATTATTTATCTTTAGCGTTTTCCCCTCAAAAAACATCTCAAATTTAGTACTTAGCCTACCCTTAAAACCTATTTCAATTTGCTCAGGTAAAGAACCCGATAACGATTCTGCTATTTTTATCGTAGATTCAAAACCATCAACCTCAAACTCAGGTTGAGGAATTTCATAGCTATTGGGTTCATATGTATTGAGTAACCTTGTTGGATAACAAAATAATTTTGATTCCTCAACTATAATTTTTTCAAAAGACTCTGACCATCGCTCCATTTCTACTATCTCATCTCGTTTAGCTATATTTATCTTTAGAAGAAAATAAAATATTCTTGATTTTTTTGAGAAACAGTCTGAAATCCGGAAAAACTATCGATAAAAAGCACATAAGCAACGATACTCTGGAAACAGATGTACTTTTGGCAATACTGCCAATCGCAGCACATGCAAAATTTGATGCCAATTTTTGCCTAGCCTTTTTAGCATGATAAACTGAAAGCCAATAAAACGTTGTCGATGTCAAAATAGCCTTTCTTTCTTTTGCCAAACCCGACCAAATCCCACCAGAATGATGTCTATATAAAGCGGGGGAAATAGCTTCAATATATTTAGCTTTACCGTGCTCACCAAACATAGAAATTAAAAATGAATCTAAATTAGTGACCAACATTGATTCATAAGGTAAAGCACCTAACTGATTTCGAAAACAAATAGTTAGGGTTGGTAAAATCACTGTCATCAACAGTTCATCTTTTGAAAAGTCGCGTCCTGTTCCATTTAGTAACGATGGGTTAATGACTTCCCCTCCTTCATCTATGGTGCAAGCATCATGAAACGCCACACAATATTCAGGGTTTGTTGATAAAAAATCGACCTGTTTCTGTAGCTTACTTTTATCATCCCAAACATCATCTCCTTCGCATATTGCTATATATTGCCCCCGACAGTGAGTATATGTCCTATCAAAATTTTTATTAACGCCAACATTCCCCTTTGAAATAAGTAATCGTATTTTGTCAGGGTGTTTTTTCTGATAGAACTCAATAATTTCTCTGGTTTTATCTGTCGAACAGTCTTCACCAATCACTACTTCATACGAATACCCTGTTTCTTGAGAGAGAATACTATCTAGAGTTTGGGTTATATATTTCTCATGATTATAAGTTATCATCAACACGCTGATAACGGGTTCAGACGACAATATATTAGAGTCGCTGACCTCTATAGTTTCATTATTCATTTATTTACCAATCAAATTAGGCTGCATATTGTTTTCTGCGTACCAACTGCTTTAATTCTGAAATTGCCTGTATACGTGCTAGCATTGCCAAGCCTAAAAATAGAGTTGCACCACTTGCCACTTGCCAGGTTAAGGTCTCATAAAGCCCCAAAGCCGTCGAGACACCGATTTCATGTACCACAATAGCCATTAACATAGACAGCATAAATATTGCCAAGAAATCTTTTGTTTGTTTTCCAGCACCATAATCGAGATATTTCTTTGTATAGTGAGCATTAATCAAGAATCCCACCACCCCAAACACTGCCTGACTCCAAGCAATCCCTAATACTCCATATAACGAACCACACAACAAAAAGACGGTCCCGACAATTTTCTTTATAACTTCAAGACGAAAAAACAGGTTTGAGTGCCCCTGGGCTTTTAGAACATTCAAATTGATAACATGTAACGGCCAAAACATGCCTGCAATGCACAAGACTTGCAATGCTGGAACCGCTGGCAACCACTTTTCCCCAAATAAAGCATGAATAACCGTTTCTGCTGTAGCCATTAACCCAAACATCATGGGCAAATTAACCAACATCAAACCTCTGACAGCCAAACGAACACCTCGTCTTAGCTTTTTCTTATCGTGAGCTGCCGCCGAGAAGATGGGGAAAGCCACACGAGATAAAGTCATAGAAAGCACGTTCACAGGGATTTGCTTAGTGTTGTCCGCGCGGTTATAAAAGGCAAGTTCTCGTACTCCATAGAATTTCCCGATCAGTAGGGAGTAACTACGGGTATATGCAATATCTAGGAGTGCTGAAAACATTAGATAACTACCAAACCGGAATAAACTCCGCGCCGAATCTAAACTAAAAACAAATGCAGGGCGCCATGGACTAAACACCCACAACAATAGCGTTGATACCAGGCTAGAGATTAGCACTTGCCAGGCCAGCGCCCATACACCAAAACCCTTGAGCGCTAGAGCAATAGCAACTGAGCCCGATATTACAGCTGCAGTAGCACTAATCATCATAGGTTTTTTGAAATTCAGGCTTTTGCTGAACAATACCAAATGTACCCCACCCAAGGCATTTAGTATAAGGCTCACTGCCAGTATGGCCGTTAGTGGCACCAGAATCGGATAGCCGAAGAATCCTGCAATCCAGGGTGCTGAAAACCACAAAGTCAGTGCAGCAAACAGTCCCATAGCTAGATTGATCCAGAATACAGTCGATTCATCGACAAGCGTAGCCGCCTGATTTTTTACCAATGCGGATGAAAACCCTCCATCAATAAATACGTTAGCGATTCCAGTGAACAAATAAAGTAAAGCAATAATACCGAATTCTTCAGGCGTCAATAAACGCGCCAAAGTAACGCCAACAACAAACTGTACACCTTGTCGCATAAAAATATCCAAACCACTCCAAAGGACTGCCTTGATTGATTTGAATTTAAGTGAGCCTGTCTCTACATTGCTTACTGCTACAGCGTTTCTTTTTGTCTTTTGTGCGCGTAACCATTGAACAAACTTTTTACCCAGTTGTATACCTGGTTGTTCAACCCAATGAAAAACCAGAATTGCTAAAGTGTAACTACAGAACGTAACAAATAGCCATACCAACCCAACCCTATATGCGGGAGGTATATCTAACAAAAAAGGGAAGCGTGATATTATCAATCCACTCAGAGAAATGAAAAAACCATGAAAAAGATAGACTGCATAGGATGCATCTGATCCTAGACGTGCTATTTTACTACCGAGTACTGTCCGTAAAAACACAACTGAAGACCACTTTATCTTCGAATTTTGGACCACCAGTATAGCAATGGCTATCATTGGTAAAATCAACACATCTTTACCGTAAGATCTTATTTGGTATACCGATATAACAAGGCTCAATGCAATATAAAGGCGCTTTTTAATTCGTGATATTTCAGACTTGAAACCAATTTCATACAGCAGCATGCCTAGCAAAAAATAAGGCAATTTCATGAACAATAATGATGGCTCAGGAAATTTCATTATTTTGTTAATACCATAGACAATGATAAGTGAGATGATTGTCAAAATGGTAGCAACTTGCAGGCTACCAAACCTGCGCATTGCTAAATAAATAAATGGAAATACAAAATAAAATTGCATTCCAAGGCTTAAACTCCAATCTGGCAAAAAAGTAGAAAATGAGTACTCTGGCAAAACCCCAAAAACAAATGAAATATGAAGCAATATATTTTCAATTGTAAAATGTATATTATTAGGGTCATAGGTTGAATCATTCAGCCAAAACTGAGGATTGGTATCTCTCAGAACTGAATAGCCTTTAAGAAAATACTCAGAAAAACACACAACACAAAACAGTGCCAGATAGTATGCTGGTGCTAAACGAAAAAAACGTCGCACCCAAAACAAGCACCATGTAAAAGGTTTTCCAAATGGTTCAACCGATTCTCTGGCATTTGCATTTAATGCCATAAGATAACCAGAAATAATCATAAAGACATCTACGGCTATCTTAGGATTAGGAACAGGTAAACCATACCAGCCTCCCCAAATCATACAATGAGCTGTTAGCACCCAAAAAGCTGCAAGCGCCCTAAAGCCATTGATAAAAGACAACTCGTGAGTCACTTGGTTTCCTTGTCTGATATCTGCAATGAGTCTTTTATCAGATCATTTTCTGCCAACAATAGTTTTTCATATTCAAGCAAATTACGGTTTCTTTCCTTAATTCGTTTAGCAGGAATACCAGCATACACCCCCCAAGAATTTAAGTTTTTTGATACCAGTGACATAGCCCCAACAGCCACCCCTTCCTCTAAAGTAACGTTGGGTAAAATTACGCTATTTGCACCCACAATGGTATGGCGATGTAATTTAACAGCCCCTCCTTTCACTCCAGTGTATTTTACTGGCACAGTAGGGTTAGTCATGTACTCTCCACTGAAATCATCTGACTTCGTAAAAACCTTAACCCCCCAAGACAATGTAGAAAAGTTGTCCATATATATTCCCTCTCCTGCCTGCAATAAACAATAACCACCTATATGAATATAAGACCCAAAATTGATATAGCCACCACCTGCTGCCACCAGAGTACAATATCCATCGATACGTACATTGTCACCAATAGTAATGTTTTCTGCCCCGATGATTGTACAATTTCGTGCAATTCGTACATTTTTTCCAAGAGATTTAAAACCTTCCTCTGCCAATTCAGTTTCAGAATAATGGGTAGGACCAAAAAGTTTACTCATACCTGGCTCCAACATAAAGTGAGCTTTATCAACATCACCTTCATTTTGCCAACAACTCCTTAACTGTCTCAACATTTTTAGACAGTGATAAAAGCTGCAATACTTTTAATATGACCTCAATATTTTCTACACTCATCGCAGTGCCTGTTGGCATCACAATTACGCTGTTTGCCACGGCTTCAGTCTGGGTCAATAAAAGTCCGGCATGCGGATAAAAGGATTTATAAGGTTCCATATTATGACAACCTGGCCAAAAATACTTACGAGCCAAAATGTTTTCCGCTAACAAGACTTGAATAATTTCGTCACGTTTAAGAGGGAAATCTGGCGAAACTTCTACAACTATATACTGATAATTACAACGTTCTTCAGTTATGCTTTCAAGTAACTTAAGCCCAAAAACTTCTGCTAATCCCTTCTGATAAGCCAAGTAGTTGCGTTTATTTATTGCCATGAACTCTTCAATGCTTTCAAGGCTGGTCAAACCCATTGCCGCACAGATTTCTGTCATCTTTCCATTAGTGCCTGAATAAATAACATTGTCATAGCCTGCAAAACCAAAGTTTTTCATTAATCGTATCTGTGCAGCCAACTCATCATCGTTGGTGGCTATAGCCCCCCCCTCAAAGGAATTAAAAAACTTGGTGGCATGAAAACTAAAAATCTCGCAACGTCCAAAATTGCCAATCATCTGCCCTTCATGGCTGCAAGAAAAGGCATGGGCGGCGTCAAACATTAGCTGTAAGCCATGTTCATCAGCTACGGTTTGCAAACCGTCTATATCACAAGGTTGCCCCCAAAGGTGTACACCAACGATGCCAGTAGTACGTGGAGTAATCATCCGGCGTACCGCTTCAGGATCCAGGTTATGAGTCACAGGGTTTATATCAGCAAACACAGGGGTAATTTCCTGCCATTGCAAAGCATGTGCTGTAGCAACAAAAGTATAAGAGGGAACAATGACTTCTCCCGTGAGACCCAATGCTCGAATAGCAATTTCCAACGCAATCGTGCCATTACACATTGCAATACAATGTTTTACACCTAAATGCTTTGCAATTTCTTCTTCAAACTGCTGAACCATAGGCCCATTATTTGAAAACCATCGGCTGTCAAAAATATCATTAACACGTTCCAAAAAACTGTCTCGATCTCCAATATTGGGTCGTCCGACATGTAAAGGTTCTGAAAAGGCTGGGGGCGTATCATTGATGGCAAGGTCGGACACGGAATTAATATTTTTCAAGAGAGTAATTTCCAAATTGCATTGTTTAAATTAGGTATCTTTTTTGTAACTTAAGGCTTTTGATTTTTTCTGCTCAAGCTCAATTTGCTGAGTTCTTGCAAGCAGTGCCCCAGCCATCAACCAAGTCATAGGGGTCATCGTATTATTGGGTAACAGATCCAGGATTCCAATCGCTAAAATCAAGCTAAAGGCCGCCATAACAACAACTTCTCGCCGACTTTTCAGATAACGAATCATTTTTCTGCTACGAAAGACGGGGAGTGCTAGCAAACCAAACTCTGCGATCAACCCCATCCAGCCATATTGGCTATAAACTATAATCCAACGACCATCTGTAACACTCATATCCTTTCCTGTTATTGGATCATAAACACGATTTCGTCCCCAACTCCCCCAGCCAAAAAAGGGACGATCTTCCATCTTATTCAACAGCATATCCTCATGATGAAATCTAAATATTAATGACTCTGCTCGCCTTTCACTTATGGACTCAGCCAATTCGCTAATTTGTTGAACAGGGAACAAGTCTAGCCCTCTAGTTAATGGATAGGTTAAAGCAACCAACACCATGATCGTTGCAATACGCAACTGAAACTTAGGTTTAACAAATTTTACCAACAGAGCCAAAAAAACAGCATAAACCAGTGATGCCATACTTTTACACAAGACCAATACTACCGTTAAGTAAGCGACTACCATCCCGCTAGAAAACTGTCGCATTGGTGATTTCTTAATTTTCCAAAATGTTATTGCTGAAACCAAAGCTGTTAAAGCAAAAAAAGCGACCCAAAGTCCATGTCCAATAAAAACCACGGGTCTAAACCCATCACCACGCATCTGTTGCTGAAAACTATGAGGAAAATAACCATACACCCAAACATTCAATTGAGGGCTCATTCGCATCTCAAACAACATAGGAATTGAATACCATAAACCTGCGATAGCCAGTACCATTAATATTCCCTCTAACGCTTTCTCAGACTTAAAAAACTGAAGTCCTAGCATAAATGGTAAAACAAACAAAAACTGCCTTATCACTGCAGATAAGGCATCGTAAGAGTTCATGCCTTTAATATAAAAAGGCCCTGTAATAACGGGATCTGAATTTAATAATGCCGTTATAAATGGACTAATAATATATACAAACATCAAAACACGCGCTTTACCTATTTTTGGTAATAGAGGCACACGCTTACCCAGCACAAAATGGCATACAAAAAAAGCAGCCAGATTTGGTATTGATTCTTTATCCAAAGGAGGAATCATTGGCAAATCAACCATTACCCCCTTTGGAAGTAATAAAAAGGCTCCCAAAATTGACCATAATATCGCACGCATAGTTGACATACGTTGAAAAAGGTACAAGGTGACAACCGGCCAAGAAAATAAGGCTAAATAAGAAAACCAGTTGGAACTAATCGTAAACCTCCGTTATATCTCGGTGTGATAAGGCAAATTTAATTTTTGACTTTAGATCATTGATAATCTGAAGCATATTCTTTAATTGCTTGATATTTAGGAGCCGTCAAAGGATCTTGATATGTTGATTGCATCAACCCCCAATAACCATTTTTACCATACCGACCTACATCAGAGTAATGGTTCCAGACACCGACTTTGTTACTTCCAAACTCCTGATACAATGAATCCCAATGATTAAGCAATCGCTTATACACTTTTTCCATACCTGGGTTTTTATTGACATCTGCAAGCTTAGCTATCAAATCTTGTTTTTTCTTTGGAGCTAACAAATGAGTCCCCCCTTCATAGGTGACAAGTTGCATACCGCGCTCATTAACTTCAGTAAGAGTTTGTCTGATTATGCCTGGCTTTTCTGCACTACCAAACATGGCATCAACACTCTTTAATTGTTCCGTCATCAACTCTCCCATACTCGCCTGCTCTAAAATCTCATTAGACTTTAAATAGAAATATGTAGTGATTGCCCATGCATCCGCATATTTAAATGCTGGCTCTCCTTCAGTAGGCCATGCTTTGTTTGGCATTACCCAATCCATTACTCGCAGACCTCGAGCTAACCACGCTGGCTGCGAAGTCAAGATACGAACAAGACGACTTTCTGCTCGGTTTTCACGTAAATCTTGTTCACCAAAAACCCGATTAAATATTCTAAATATTTCAACAGCACGATAAGCTTGCCAAGCATCAGGCTCTCGTAATGTGCCACTTAACTGTAATTCCTTAACTTTTGCTTCTGAGTAATGATAACTCGGAAATTTACTATTCCATGTTTCATTCGAATATTCGATATAACACTTTAAATGAGGCTTTAGCTTAGTTTTTATTAATACAGCTAATTGCTCTACAAAATCATCATCTGCAGCTGTAGGTATAGTAATCCAGGGATTGATATTGAGAATATTCGCTAACTGAATCATTGTTTCAAATGCAATCCCCTTTGATGAAGTCTGCTCAAGATCACTTCCTTGTCCTCGGTCACTCCATACCCTATTAAAATAATCAAATATATAAACAGTGGGTTGCATCCCTCTTTTCGAGGTTTCTATCGGTGTTTTGAGATGCAGTGTTCGAGTGTCTCCATCATATCTGTCGATCATCACACGAGGCCATTTTCCATCTACATTAACCATGGCAACCGTATCATCAAACACCCCTGATTCGGCTGATGCAGAGTCAGGTAAGGTAATACTTGTCGAGTTATGGGACAACGCGGAACCAGAATAGACCTTTATTCTATCGCTAACCCGACCCCATGCAGAAAGTCGAATTACTGAAAATGGCTTCAACAACGTTAACCATTTATCATTGAACGGCTGCGTACGAAATGTTGCTTCGTCATCAATGTGAACCATATGCAGATCTCTTATTGGATCTTCTTTATGGCTTTCAGTCACTTCAATCCAGATACCGCCCGCTGGATTAGGCACATCAAACTCTATGCGACCTTTTGTTATTTTTTCTACATTCTTAGCATCCCACCTTAGTTTTATTTGGCCACTACCTTTATAAAGCAGGACATAACGACCGGGTTGATACGGCAAGGTTCCCTCAGGCCAATATTTATCATTGAGAATATGCAAAGCACTCACCAACCTAAACACACAACCTGAAGGCAAGTAGAGTGGGTAACCTGTAGCATCCAGTGGTGGCATTTGCGGACATGGTTCCTTTGATTTTTTCTTAACAATCCCTCTAAAGCCAGATTGAATGATCAAATCCTTAAACGGTACAGCCGAACTCGAATGGCTAAAATATGTGAGGTTAACTCCTATTGGTGCTTTATTTTCACTTAATGTAGTTGCTAGCGGAATTAATTGCCAATCAACTTCCAGGTATGCATTCCCTGCACCATCAAAGTATTCCACTTCAATCAAATGCATCCCTGCATCTAGCGGAATTTTAGCACTATAGGCAACGCCTTTCCCATCCTGCCAATGATCAATAACTGGCTGCCCATCTATTAATAATCGTATACCTTCATCTGCATGTACCCGAAACTCATAAGCTCCTTTTTTAAACTCAAACTTTCCTCTCCACTGCGCAGAGAAGTTGTCGTGAGGGACTCTATTACCAGGACGACGCAATCCCCAATCATACTTAATCTTAAATGTTTTCCCTCTCAGACGAGGCTTTTCATCAAGGTTTATTCCTTGATAAAAATCCACACAAAACTCTTCTACGAGAGGCTCACAAGCGAAAACAGGTGATACAAATAGACTTAACTGTGCAATTAAAACAACCGTAAAAAATATTTTCCAGTTCCCTGTTCGTAATAAGTTCGTTACTTGCCTATTCATATTAATCCAGTTCCTTTTTTTATTGCAGACACAACCAAGCACACAATGTAATTTTCAGTTGTTATTTCGAAAATACTTCTTTTAGAACTATAAAAGGGAAAACTTTAGCATCATGTAAATAACGTCCCATAAGACGTTTAGGTTCACTTAACGCTCTATGTAACCATTCCAGCCCTAGTGTTCGCATGATTTTCGGTGCCCTAGCCTTTTCACCTGCGAGAAAATCAATACTTGCCCCTACACATAGAGCAACCTTAACTTGCAATTGATGCTGCATCTCCTGAACCCATATCTCCTGTTTTGGCGCACCCAGCCCGACAAGTAGAATGTCAGGCTGTTCTTTGTTAATCATCTCAATTGCTTTTGCATTATCAACTGACCTAGCATCAAATCCCATGGGGGGGCTGTAATAACCACAGACAGTAATCCATGGCCAACGCTTTGATATTTCTATTGCCGCTTTTTCCGCAACACCCTCAGCAGCACCTAATAAAAACACCTTCACTCTCTTGTTTACCGCCATATCAAAGATCGCTGGACAAAGATCACTGCCTGGCACAGTTTCTGGCAAGGGCTTAAGTATTTTTGATGCCCACAACACAGGCTTGCCATCAACGACAACTAAAGAGGCTTCTTTATATGAAGCACGTAAAGCCTGGTCTTTTTGAAACTTTACAACATGATCAACATTCGGCGTGACAACATATTGGCAATTATATTCTGGAGAATCAGTCCAGCTTAATACTTCAGAAACGGCCTGTGACATGGTTAATGGATCGAAATCAATACCAAACATTCGTAATTTTTTGCTCATTTATCACTCCAAATTATTAATTTATCCCTTGCATCAGTTAATGGGATTATAAAAAAAGCATCCTCTATTCGTTTAGATAAAAACGATAGCTTTCAATCTAAAACATGTTGGTATGTTTTATTTGTTGCGCCTCTCGATTTATTCAAAACCATCCCTGCAAGATTTGTTTCTTCCAATATTGAAAGTGATCTATTTACCTCTTCTGGCGTAGTCATACCATCCTCGACAATAAGTAAGGCTGCATCAAAATGCGGCATAAATAGTAGCGCATCATCAGAAGTTAACAACGGCGGCAAATCAAACAAAATGATCCGTGATTGGTATCTACTTTTAAGCTCTTGTACCAAAGAACTCATCTTAGGTAAGGATAAAAGCTCTGAAGATGACTCACTGGTATGTCTACCTGGAAGCACTACTAAACGGTCAAAACCTGGATTAACAAGTAGATCTTCGATAGAAACATCAGAATGCAGGTAATCTAGCAACCCCTTTTCAACCTCCATACCAAATTGCCAACCCACTGTAGGATTACGTAAATCGGCATCTACAACTAGCACTGTCTGATTTACTTCCATTGCTATGGCAATGGCCAAATTAGCAGTTAAAAAGGTTTTCCCACATTCTGCTGTTGGGGCAACAATCGCAATACTCGTCCAGTTATTTTCACGCATTTTTTTTAACAAATTGGTCCGAAGTAAACGAAAAACATTGGCATGAGGATCATTTTTCAATCCCATAACCAACCGCCTTTCTTGCATTAGCTTCGGACTTATTGTTACTTTTCGAGTCCGTGTATAACGTATAGATGGAAAGGGTGACGATGGTTCGTTATTAGTAGTCAAAGCTTAAGCCCAAAAAAAAGAAAAAGTTTTACAAAAAATTGTAACCGTTAAATTTAGGTTTCAATTAATAATCTTGGCAGGAACACCTACAGCAACTGCACCACTAGGTACATCATCAATAACAACCGAATTAGCGCCTATCTTTGCATGCGCACCAACATGAACGCCTCCCAGTATTTTCGCACCTGCGCCAATATCTACATGTCCTTCAATAACAGGTACCTGCTCAGTTCCTCTGCCTCCTATAGTTACTTGTTGAAATATTAAGCAGTTGACTCCAATTTTAACTTTAGGGTGTATCACAACACCATTTGGGTGAGGAATTAATACTCCCCCACCTATATTGCAATTTAAGGGTATATCGCTACTCACAACAGAAGTCCAAAAAACATGTCGCAAAACCATCCATTTCTGCATAATGAAAGAAAACATACCATCTCTCTCCGCCCAAATTTGATATTGCCTTATTGCCAAAAGGAGTTTTCGCCCAGGATCCCAGAATTTTTGAGGCTTCTCTCTACTCCAGTCAGGAACCGTGGACGAAACAACCGTTGCTTCTTTGCAACCAGAACTAGCACTCAAATTTCACCTCCAAAAAAAACAGTTTTCTCATAGCCGTCCCAGTTTTAACATTACTTTTACCCATATTAAATCAAGCGGCATAATAGCAAGGTGAGTAATTAATATACCTAATAAGAGCAGACCTATAACAATAACCCCAATTATTTTTTTGCGTCTAGTCCTTAGTTCTCGGTCAATTGGAGTTTCAATATAAGGTATAACAACAATAGCTTGCATACCTGTAATACGCTCTAATGCCTTGGGTCCACGAATTACTTCATTCATAAGCTCCAGCAGAATAACAAGACCCAATCCAAGCCCCAAACCTAACCCAAATCCCATAACCGTAATTTTCTTCCTATTTGGTTTTTCAGGTATTTCAGGTGCTATCGGGGGTTCAATAAGAGTAAAGGTCTCACCTTTTTGCTCTTCTTCCAAAGTCTGAGCCAACTTTGCAGCCCGATACTTTGACTCCATTTCTGCATATTTGTTAAGACTTGTTTGGCGCATTCTCTGAAGATCGTAATATTCTTTTTCAACCAAAGGTGTTTTATCAATATTATCTTGCAGTTGCTGGATTTTTTCCTGTAACTCTTGTTTAAACTCATACAAATATTCTATTTTGTGTTGCATGCTTCGAAGCTGACTAGACAAAGTAATATAAAGTGCATTTCCTTGATCTTCCTCCTTTATAAAATTGTCTTCTTGACTCTCTATTTCATTCAACTCATTTACTTTTTGCTGTAGCTTAAGCACATCTGGGTGGCTTTCTGAATATTTGTCTTTCAACAAAACAAGTTCGTTTTCGGCTTGCTTAAGTTCCTTACTCGCATCTAGCTCAGAAAGTTCACCCGTAAAACCAGGATCCATATTCTGGATTTGACGCTTTACCCGTATAGTATCAGGGTGCTTAGCTGTATAAAGCGAGCTGAAATGGATATATTGTGCTTTTAATGATCGAAGTTGGGCTGCCTTGCTAAGTGGTTGATCAGTCTGCTCTACCCCCCCCTCCTTTTCTGCTCTAATTAATGAGTCTGTCAAATAAATAATACGATCCTTAGTAATTCGAATATCACTATCCGCTTGTCGAAATGATTCCCTTGCCCGATCAAGAGATGCAAGGTTACTTTGCAACATCTCTGGCAGGCTATTTCCACTTTTGGCCTTAAAATCCATTATTTTTGTTTCGGTGATGCCAATCTCTTTTTTAAGTTTTTCCGCCTCTGCCTTAATAAAATCCGTTGTTTTAGCTGCGCGCTGAGATCGTACACGGGTATTTTCATTTAAAAACAGGCTCACTAATTCATTAGCAACACCCTGCGCCCGAACAGCACTTTTATCGTTAAAAGCTATTAAAAATGCAATAGTAGCCTCACCTATACCACCCCCTCTAGGATCACGTACATTTGCTGAGATCATAGTTATCTCAACATCCTCCTGAAAATTCGCTACCAATTCACTGGGCACTAATTTATCTCGTTTATCTAAATAAATTT
>Ga0209707_1000464_pt1 | contig 24689 bp, 17 predicted proteins | sample EN4Hudsemesocosm_FD_184630 | JGI IMG/M metagenome (GOLD analysis project Ga0209707, IMG submission 184630) | Methane-oxidizing microbial communities from mesocosms in the Hudson Canyon - EN4B Hudson Canyon (SPAdes) (version 2) | ecosystem: Environmental > Aquatic > Marine > Cold seeps | place... | reverse complement strand
TAGCTCCCAGATTGGTGTAACAGTGATCAATAGTATTAATGGCATAGCGATAACGGAAAGTACGGTACGCCCCATTATCGCCCAAAGAACTAATGGAATAACTAAGACAAATAACGTTTCTGTGAGTATTTGTACGTCAATATAATTAAATAATGATATTAAGAATGTAGCAGCAGAAAGGGGTACTAATGCAATAAAATCCGGTCTTATAATTGATGTTGCTAATATTTTTCTTTGATCAAAGATTAAATAAGCGATCGCAGGGAAAATAATTAAACTGTGACCATATTTAGATGTGGTCCACCACCAATTGACTAATGACAGCAGGATATCGCTATGTAAGTATAGAAAGGGTATTAGGGTTAGTGCGCTCAAAGTGATTGCTGTTTTCCAATGCTTAGTGCCTCTGATGCTGATATATTCCATATGATTGGCCACTTAATGCGATGTTTGAAGTGTGTGCTAATTGTGTTGGAGGTTCGGTATGAGTTTAACATGAAATTTTAGAGATGGTTAACTCTTGGGTTCAATATGTAGTTTATAATAGTAGGCGCAGCTGTACGTAGGGTAAGAGGCGATTTGCGTTATTATTAGTTGATAGCGTGTCATTGGACTTTTTAAAAACTGACTAAGGTGGTAAATTGAGAGTTGAATTTTTAGGTCTTCCTGGTGCAGGTAAGACAACAATCAGACGGGCTCTTTTAGAGCGTTTAAAAAATAAAAATGCTGAAAAATATATTACAAGTGAAGAAGCTTGCTATAAAAGAATAAAGCTAGATGGCGACAAAGTATATCGATATTTACTAGGTGTATTACCTTACAAAACTGGACTTGAATTTTCTGGATGGATGCATGGACGGTCTCTGTTTCAGTTAGAGGCTCAAAATAGTTTTCTGGCCCGTTATGGGAAGGCTTTGAACGCTTTTATATCTTCAATTGTGTATGAGAAAATGTCTTTGGAAGATAAGAAAAATGTTATGGGCAGCTTTTTAGGAACAGGCTCAGTTTGGGATTTATTGAATGCCCCTTTGTTTGTTAACTCAATAATTTTTTTTGAAGAGGGGTTTGTTCAAAAATCCTTCATGTTTGTAGATCACAATTACAACTCTGGAATGATTAATCTCAACTTACGAGAATATTTTCAGAATATTCCTTTGCCTGATGTGGTTATTCATGTTCGTACAGATATTTCTTTAAGCCACCGGCGGATGTTAGAACGTAAGGATGGGTTGACAAATCGATTAAAGGGATTGGATGAAATATCGATCGATAAATTTCTTAACTCTGCTGAAGGCCATGTCGACAATATCAGAAAGGAGTTGAGTGGTAAGACCGATTGTAAAGTTATTGATATTGTGAATGAAGGACCTCTTGAGGAGGTCATAGAGTCATTACTCAAAAAACTACAGCCTTATATATGATAATATGTTTTTCATGTCGACTATAAGTATTAATATATACTGGCTCGCCATAAGAGCTAAAGTCGTGGGTTTTCCTCCTAAATTGAAAGCGCCGTGATATATTTCCTGAACGACAAAGAGTTTGTATGAAATCAATGATAAATAAGGCTTTAGAGGTGATTGCATCAAGAGCATTAACATCTAGAAAGTTTAAGCAGAGAAATGGGGAAGTGGTTGTTTTAATGTATCACGGGGTGGTCAATTCTCAGCCAGATATTCCTGACTGGTGCTTGCTTCGGGAAGAACAGTTTGAAAGTCAAATCAAGTTTCTAAAAGATAATTTTAATGTGGTCTCCCTATCCGATGCTGTCGAAGACCTAAAAAATGATACTGTAAATGGGCCGACGGCGGTTATTACATTTGATGATGGATATCAGAATAATTACGAGATTGCATTTCCTATTTTAAAAAAGTATCAAGTACCGGCGACAATATATTTGACGACAAAGTATATTGATTCGGAAGAGACTATCTGGACTGGAACTCTTCAGGATGCATTTGGAAAGACCACTTTAAATAAAATGGAATGGCGGGGAGAATCGCTGGATTTAGGTTCGATGGAAAGTAAGAGAAAGTCCTTAGCGACGATTAAGTCTATGTTAAAAAAAGAGCACTTATCCGTAATTGAACAAAGTACTTCCGAAATTGTGGACTATCTAAGTGGTGGAGAAGGCTTTCGGATAGAACCGTCTTCCCCTTATCGTATGTTAAGCTCCGATATGATACAGAATATGGCCAAATCAAACTTAATTGAGTTCGGTGCACACACTCATCGCCATCCTATTTTATCTGGATTATCTAGCCAGGAGCAAAGGGAAGAAATTGAAAGGTCGGTTGAAATTGTTTCCGAAATTACTCATGCCAGATGTCGTACATTTGCGTATCCCAACGGGGGAGAGGATGATTTTACTGAGGCGACCGTAAGTGTTTTGGGGGAGGTGAACATGTCATCGGCTTTGTCTACCATGATGGGTGTCTGCAAAAAAGAAACTCCTATCATGGAGTATCCGCGATATGGTGTTGGAGACGATACTGATTTCAAACGAGGCTTGCATAATATGTATTCAAAATATTCATAGCGTGCCACAAATCTAATAGATGTCTCTAGTAATAGTTTGAAAGCATGCGAGTGTCTTTTGTTACTTCAGGTTTGATGTTTCAGCCTTTTAATTAGTTCAGGAATAGAAAATGATTATATTAACCGGTGCGAACCGAGATCAGCCACTGGCAGACAATGGCAATCCATATGCTAACTTTACGTTTAGTTCTGTTATCAATAAAACGGTGAAAAAAGCACAGGAGTTCGGATACGTAGCTGAAGTTTACGATCTAGGAACACTTGGCTTTGGTCGCCCTTTTAGTGTTGAAGATGAAAGTTTTAGTAAGCATGGTTTTTATGAAAAGGAGGTCGTCAAGGGGTATAAGTCAAAATCTTTGTTTAAGCCAAAAATGGTAAAATCTTGCTTGGAGGAGCATAAAGATCTTACTGTTTATTTAGACGGTGATGCTTTGCTTTGTGGTGATTTGTCTGCAATTGACACCGATGATTATGATATTGGGGTAACATTGCGTCATACCTCAGAGTTAGAAGGGGAATGGCATCAGGAGCATTTTGAAATTGCAAAATATGTCAATGCAGGTGTGATCTTCTTTAGACCTACATCCGGCACGGAAGGCTTTTTAGACCGGTGGGATAAATTAACTGACGAGCTTGGGAATGATCAGATGGCTTTGAATAAACTAACTTGTCCCGATTATTACCCTGAAATAGGCTCCGTTCTTGATATAGATGGAGTGAGAGTAAAATACTTTGCTGGCACAGAATACAACTATTATTATTTTAAAGAGCATAGTACGTCAGGGGTTAAAATTATGCATTTCAAAGGGGATGTAAGGCATCTTTATCCTTTTAATTGGAAAACAAGAATGTATTGTCGGCTAGTGAGGTTAGTAAGTAGGTTTCTAAAGGTAATTTCCCCAAAAAAAAGTAAGTGATTGAAATTCAACTTCCATACTACACTGTTAATTTACTATTTTCTTGGTGAGTGAGGTAAGTAGAATGACGTAAGACCATTGGGCAGTATATTGCTTCTAATGTTAACGTCTGGCTAAAAGCACATAAACCTACCTCGTCCAATTTGTTAGTCTAATGTCAATATCAATTACTGGAATTAGATCATACGTAAAACGAAATGACGGGGGTGTAAAACAAACTGTGTAACTGCCTGTTCTATATATGTAAACGGTTATTCGAACATGTCCTAGTTTAAGTTCTTTCCTGAGATAAAGTAGCTTCCAGAAACCTACCGACTGGATAGCTTATGAAATCTCAAGTTAAAAGAACTCAAGTTAAAAGAACTCAAGTTAAAAGAACTCAAGTTCATCGAACACCAAAGCAAAGGCATCAATTAGTTAATGAATTTGATCCAAGCCAGCAAACGATTCATGCATACTGCAAGAAAAACAATATTGGCACTTCAAACTTTTATAAGTGGAAGGCGAAGTTAGGTATGCACGAATCAACAGAAAAAGAAGAAATACCGACCTTTGTTCCCATTCAAACTCATTTGTCATCAAATACACCACAAACACCTGGATGGGATCTTGAGTTCGAATTAGGTCAAGGTATAATTTTACGTCTTAGTAAGTCAGGATGACCTTAATGGGTGAGCATAAAATCTGGCTTTGTACACAGGACACGGACATGCGTAAATCTTATGCTTGTCGCACGCAACGGATTTTTTCCAGACTTAACCGTGGCTTTAACACTAATGCGGGAAAACCCTTTTGGTTCTATAAGTTTTGTGACGTTCTCGCAAAGCGAAAACGTCATTCGTTCTTAAAACTCGGTCGCTTGCGGCCGAGATATTTATAAAAAACTGCTCTCCGTGAGTTTGTGTTCGCAACAGAAATTGTCGATGCTCAAACTGGGCTGTGTTTGTTCATTCACAAGTGCTTACCATTGTGCACGGCTTTTTCGTGTGGCTATTTTCATCGTGAGTCACTCCTATTGGTTGTTGGTTAGGTGTTATCATTTCAACACATGATGAGTTGGATGGAGATTACGCGGACTTAGTAACGCTTACCTCCCAAGAGAGCTATGTTTGATTAAGTCAATATTTAGGTTTACAGAAATAAATCTCTCTCCACATTTAGAAAAATGATCTTTATCTAAATAAGTTAAACAACCATCATAAAAGACAAAATTCTTCGGAATATCATAGAGAGAATTAAATGAGATATACTCATATAATTTAGACTCGGAGGTTAAATCAACTAAGGTAGTTTCTAAATGGTCAAACCTCTTAATAGAAGTAGGGTTTATCTCAGGAATAGTTTCAGGCAACAAAAACTTTAACGCATTTTCCCTTAACTCTACAAAGGGGCCAACCCATAAAACAGTTGTCAATTCCCCAATTTTATTCAAATAATTAATTACTCCGATAATGGTTTCTTGCTGAATTGTGAATGGTAAAGACTTATCAAAAGCAAGAGTTGAGTCAACATTTCCATTCTTATCTGCAAGAAAATGAGAGCCAGATTGATGATAAATTACTTTATCAATGTATTTCTTATTTTTGGCAATAAACTGAAAAACATCAGTGAAATCGCATTTTTCACTAGAAATCCTACACCCTCCTCGGTTAAGACCGACTACAGACGTAGTGGCTAAGCTGGGAATATTGTAAAGGATATTGTAAAGGTTCATTGCATGAGAGTCCCCAATAACCAAAATAGTATGTTTAGGTTTTTCCTTGCATGCATTAAATCTCCGGATAAAATCTTGATTCAAATAACCTGACCAAAACTTACACTCTCCGTCATCATTCATGACCTCATCTAAGTCTGTCCCCCAATATTGTGTAAGCAAACGAGCTTGTTCTTTTTTTTCACTTGTGGTGCGAGCAACAAACTCATCAACAAAACCATCTTCGTTATGAATTGTTAAACCAATACCAGTATATAAAACCATAAAAAACAGTGATAATGAAAATATTTTCCCTCTTGCTAATTCAAAACTGGGTTTGCGAAAAAAACTTTCAATAAACCTCCAGCTCAAATAAGCAAGCAAAAAAGTAACGGTAATTAGTGATAAAAAAACTAATGTCGACGGTTCATCTAAGCTGTTGAGTCTTGCAAAGGCAAACAGTGGCCAGTGCCATAAATAGAGGCTATAGCTAATGAGGCCTACGCCAACTAATATCTTATGACTGAGAATGCGCCCAATCAATGTATCTTCTACGGCGAAGAGAATAATTAAAACCGTACCGATAGTTGGAAGAAGAGCCCATAGGCTAGGGAAGGGTGTTTCATTATCGAAAACTAAAACTGAGTAAGCAATCAGTATCACTCCCAATAAACTCAATATATCGCCAACTAATTTATTAAATATGTGATGATTATTTTCTTTCTTATCATGATAGAAACTGGCAAAAACCCCTATCAACAACTCCCAACCTCTGGTTGGGAGTAGATAGAAATTCGCTGTTGGTTGATTCGTTGCCCCCCAATGAGCGATGGCTAAACTAACTAAGGTAAGTATACTTAATAAAAATAGAATCCACTTTTTACCCAATTTCCAGACTGCTAGGATAAAGAGAGGGAATAACAAATAATATTGCTCTTCAACTGACAAACTCCATGTGTGCAATAAAGGTTTGAGTTCAGCTGGTCCTGAGAAATAGTCTGACGTTACCCAATATAAAATATTAGAACCAAAAAGCGAAGAAGCAACAAGGCTATCCCCAAAATCTATAAATTGCTTTGGGTACATACTCAGCCAAGCAAGCGGTATGCAGCACAGGAGGACCACAAAGAGAGCGGGAAGTATCCGTCGCGCTCGTCGCTCATAGAAACCTATGAGGGTAAACGTCCCTTCGCTTTTTTCTTTAAGAATAATTGATGTTATTAAATAACCACTTATGACAAAAAAAACATCTACACCTACAAAACCGCCAGAAAACCCTACAAATCCAGCATGAAAAAGTATAACAGGCAAGATAGCCATAGCTCTTAGGCCATCAATTTCTCTTCTATATTTCATTTGAAACTATTATACCTAATAAAATGTATAGCTAAATAACCTAAAACAAGTCTTTTATTGCTATTACATTTTCATGTAACCCTTTATAAGTTTTGCTAGATTTTTCCTCATAACCGTTATGTTCCGCTGCCTCGGCACAATCCCTTAGATAAAGTTATTTCGTTTTCATGTATTGCTTCCAACAAAACAGCCTAAACCATTGAAACTGCTTGTGGTTATAATGTTATCTGTAAACGCTGGCTTTAGGCGGTGCGAGCCCTTTTATTGAGGTGCTCTTCTGGTCAATAACTTTCACAAATCAGATATTTTGAACGCTTAGCTAAACGGCAAAAGGTGACCACTCCTTTTGTCCGATTTGAGCTTCTTATAGTTGAATTACACACCAGCGTCATTATACTTAGAATAATTAAAGGGGTCAAAGCCCAATACTGCTACCTCAGCTAAAATAACACTATAAATCAGACATATAGAAGACGCTAACCTCTTCCATAAGTTAACAATGTAAGTGATCAGACCAACAATGATCTAACGGAAGAGACTAACGTTGAATTATTTAAGAGACACCGTTTTCACATCAAATTAAAATCATTAAATATTAATTTTTTCCAACTTAATGACAGCCCGGTTAAGCAGTATTTCTTAGTTCAGTTACTTCTTTTCAAACTGACTTGGACTGCAAGGAAAATAGCATAAAGAATCTTTTGCAGGGATGAATAAGTGACGTTGAGGTGAGTGGATAGGCTTTTCTTTTGGTGAAACCTAGCTGTCCGTACGCTCGACTCTAGGAAACGGGCGTAAAGTTCCTATGCATCGAGCATAAAAGTAAATGCACATTAATAGTCCGCAAGGGATGAACAGAGACCATTTGACTTGACGTCGAAGGGTTAGCAATAAAACTGGCATTGGCCCAATGGCGAGGGCGATACCAGCAATCAGCTCTATATTTGAAGACTCTAGGTATAGCAGGGTCATGCAAGTTATAATAAGCGCCGCGCTAATTAACAGGCCTCCAGTTATGGTGATAGGCAATAAAAAACTGATTAATTCACGAGGGTTATTCCAGTGGTTTGCAAGAATGCCTAGTGCGCCTCTTGCCCGCCAAGCTTCGCGGCGATAAAACTCTTTAATTGTTTTGCTCTCACCATTATGAATGACGCCGCATGAATTTAGGCGACGAAGGGTTCCCAGGGAAGAAAGTCGATAACCAAATTCGACGTCTTCGCAGGTAGTTAGTGACTCGTCAAAACCGCCAATACTGTCGAAGGCTCTTTTCTCTACGGCGATGTTAAAGGTGGCTAACCACTCAACATCACTTGTCTTTTCCTGCGTATATTGTCGGTGAGCCAGCTCATACCACGCCTTTTCCACCCAGGTGGTGTTCAGCTGATTCTCGGCCATTCTTGAGCCGACAGCTATAATATTTTCCTGTTGGAATTCATTGATAATGTTTGTTAACCAGTTGGAGGGTAGTTCACAGTCGGCATCAATAAAGGCTAGGATATTGCCCAAGGCTTTTGCAGCGCCTAAATTGCGAGAAGTGGCAACGTGGCCTGGTTTAGTATTGATGACAATACAGTTCCTTGATCGGGCCAAGTCTGCTGTGCAATCACTGGAGGCGGCATCGACAACGATAACTTCATAGATACAATAATCGGATGTTTGCTCAAGTTTTTCGATGGAATCAAGAAGGCGGATAAGCATCTCTGCTTCGTTGAGAGCAGGGATAATGAGTGATACATTAAACGGGATTGACTGGCTTGTAGTCGGATTTGTTTCAATCATGACGTTGGGCTCTTGTTGTTTTACTATGCTCCAGTTCTTTTGATGGGCTTGCTATCGTCATTGGGATGGCTCTAAAGTCGACTCCTAGTTTCCAGTTTAGGCAGCCTTCCTGCAAGTTTTCCGAAGTCAGTGCTTGGTTGTCATGCATCAGCACAACGGAGCCCAGGGACGGTTTGTTATTAACGAACCACTGGTTGAACTGATAGGCCGTGTCTGCCTCAAAATCTTTTGTATCCTGAGACCATTGAATAGTACGGACCCCTGAGCGGAGTAATGCTAGGAGCGACAGCGGTGTCAATTCGCCATAAGGTGGTCTAAATAAGCAGCAATGCAGTCCGGTAATGTGTTCAACTTCACTTCGAGCACGATGTACATCTTCTATCCAGGTGGTTGTTGGTGTTGTTCGTGCACTCCAGTGACTCCAAGAGTGTGTTCCTATCGAGTGCCCTTCAGAAAGAGTTCGACGAACAATGTCTGGATAGCATTTAGCGTGTTTGCCGAGAATAAAAAAAGTGGCTTTAGCGTTTAGTTCAGCAAGCTGATCAAGAATCCGCGGAGTGTGATCCGGATGTGGCCCATCATCGAATGTCAGATAAATAGGTACAGGGCGTGTATTAGCATCGCTTTCTTGCATGCTTGTCACGTACCTTGTTTGGGGTAGCAGTCTTTGAGCTGCTTCTTTCGTCAAGCGAGTTAATATCGACATTGTTAAATTTTTTGTGGGCGCATGATAATAGTTATATTGTTTATGAGTTTAGCTATGAAAGATATACTTAATATTGTTAAAGGATAGCATGGAACTTTTTGAAAAAACATTAGTGAAAGGTATTGGTGTTGTATTTCTTTTCTTATGGAGAAGGATAGAATTCATCTGTCAGTCCAATCAAGCGATAATAGAGCATCCCTATCCACTCGTGGGCGGCAAGATCAATATTAGTCAGGCTGTCTGTTAATGATAGTAGCTGAAAGGCATTATTGTACATGTAATCGGTAGGGTAAGGCGTTACTTGCCAGTGCGCAGCACGGAAACACGCGACAGCTCTAGGCATATGATAGGCTGACGTGACCAGTAGCCAGGTTTCATTAGGTTTGGGAGCTAAATCATCAAAGGCTCTGCGAGCATCTTGGCAAGTATTTCGTGATCGATTGGCAAAAAATACCCGATTGGCAGGAACTCCTGACCCAAGAATGATCTTGCGTGCGACATCCGATTGACTAACGCCGTTATATTTATTGCCTGAGCCTGCGTGAACCAGTTGTGCAGTGGGGTGTTGATGGGCAAGGCGCAAAAAAGTTGTGAGCCTATCAGCCGACTTATTTAGCATGGGTTCGTCATATTTTGCGGTAAGATTCGCCTTTTCTGAGCCAGCGAGTACGATTATACCTGTAGGTAGAATTGGGTTGTGTGGAGGCTTGAATCGCGACTCCAGTGGTTCGGTTAATAGAGAACCGATAGGGAGAAACGTGCAGACAATTAGTGCGATAGAGGTACTCATCAACATGACTTTGCCTAATCGCTTACGATTCAGGATAACGCCTAGGATGGCGCTATAAATGATTATGTGGCTGGGCTTGATAAGTGACCAGATTTGATATGTATCCAACAGTTTGCTCCTGATCTTCTATTTACAGAAGAGCTAGTATAATCGATTCTAAAATCAGTGCCTGAGTTTTATGAAGGAAAGCAAATGACGGCCGTTCAAGCTGGGCGCCTCCAGCTTACGCAAAGAACTGGAATCAGGTTAACTGGAAGAAAGTTCGAGTGATTGTTTATCGAATGCAGGTGCGTATTGCAAAATCTATTCGGGAAGGTCGATGGGGCAAGGTGAAAGTTTTGCAACAGATACTCGCCCGATCCTTTTGCGGCAAACTTTTAGCCGTGAAAAGAATTACGTCCAACAAAGGAAGTCGCACACCTGGCGCTGATGGGTGACTTGGAATAACCCTGGAAGACGCTGGCAAGCGGCACTCAACTTAAACGTAAGTGGTTATCGATCACAACCACTTCGACGTGATGGTAGACATTCTTGTTAAATTCGATTTGATTGCGTTTGTTCTGATTGATTCATTGAACCATTCAAAACCACTCCCTTTGCCAGGGAGTAAAGTACTACTGAGATTGCAAGTTGCCACCAGAAAAACTCGTAATATATCCTTGAATTTACTAATCCTCCTATAAGAATGCTAAAGAAGGATATATTTAAGGAAAATGCCATCGTTTTCCAAAATTTATACTCCTTACCAAGCGGCGCAAGTATTTTGAAACTTTTATATAATATGTAACATGTATGCAAGCACATAAGGAGCCATATAAATAAGCCAATAATGCCTTGCTCAACAATAATTTGAAGATAGGTGTTATGCGCTGACCTGACTCCATAGGTTGCACCTGGATGAAAAGTTAAAACATCTTCAGGCATATAGAAGCGAGCAATTTTCTTAAAGCTATTTGGGCCTGCGCCAAAAGGATAATCCTTTGCCATTTCTATTCCGTAATCCCAAATTTCTGTTCGACCACTCGATAATTGTCTTGCTTGTGCTTCATCTTCCATGGCTGCGCCGAAACCCATTAAGGATGTAAATCGGTCTATATAGGCTTCGTCGGCGAGAAAAAGTACGACTGGCAGGGCTGCTATCATCATGACAATCATGCCGCGTCGCATTTTCTTGTCGGCGACTAAAAATATGGCATACAAAATAGCAGCAATGAAAGCAACGGCCCCGCCACGGCTGTTGCAAAGAATAAAAGCATTGACAACAAAAGGTAGGGACAAAAAACAGATGATCCTTTCATTTCGTGTTCCATTTACAAGAAACGTTACTAACATAGGTATGACAGCAGCTAGCAATAATGCAAACTCATTAGATTGGTTTGCGTCAGCAGACCCAGAGCCTTCTAGTCTATTATTGACCCTTTCGCCATTTAAGTACGCGTCGAAGGAAAGGTAAGCAATGAATATAATAATACCTAGAAGGAATGAGCGCAGTTGGTCATAGCTCTTAAGCGTTTTTATGAGAATAGAAACAATTAGGCAGAATGTAAAAAGAAGGTACAGGTAGCTATATGCATCATCTTTGTTTAGTGCGCTCGTAAGAGCGATGGCTAGGCTTAGGAAAAAAAATAAGAACATCCATTTTGCGCTCTCAAATTTATGATTTGAAAGCTGGTTTTTATGCGTTAGTAATGACAGCACAAGCACAAGGGATGTGAGTAGAGACCATCTATCGAAAGGCAGATATGTTGCCCACCAGTTGAGATGATCGTTGGGTGCATTAAAGTAGATATTCATGTACGCAAACAGCCCCCAAAAGGGGCCGCGGCTAAAAGCTAAAACATAGAATATGCAATTAAACGCTGAGAAAATTAGTGCAGAAATCATATTTGCAATACTTGTGGTTATTTATATTAATCTAGCTAGGGTAAAGCAAACGAATAAGGCGGCCATTCATCTGCTACCTAATCACACTTCCCCAGCCAGTTGAGTATTTCTTCAAGCAAATGATTTTAAGGCCCTGATTGAAAGTCATTTGTACTGCGAAAGCAAGGACTACACCATAGATACCGTAGTACATTCCACCAAGTAACGCGACGGACAGATACAATATGTTGTTTAGCAAGACGATATAGAAGCTATATCTTGCAAAACCTGCAGCGATAAAAAGAGAGTTTATAGGTGTTAGAAATAGATTGATGCAATTTAATACCACTAGCAGATAAAACGCGGTTATTAATGTTAAGTACTCAACACCAAAAAATGTTTCAATAATTAATTCGGATGCAATAAGAAAGGCAATCATCGTAACGATAGCGACTGACAATAAAATCTGCATAATACTTTTTGTAACCGAAACAGTGTCCGATGTTTTCTCTTTGCCAAGTAATTTTGCATACTCTGGATATATCGCCTGATTAATTGGCTCGCCAAGTCGACCAATTATGCCGACGATTTCCTTATATACTTTGTAGATACCTACAGAATCCATAGACATGACTTGATTGATAATCAAAATGTCCAGTTGACGAACAGGGATTCGTACTATTGTCCTTAAGTTCGTCCACCATAAAAACTTAATTTGCTCTCGGCTGAGATGGACTTTTGTTTGTCTCCAGTTTAATACTTCTTTTCTTTTTAGCAGGAGCAAACTATAACCGATGAGACAAATATTAATAAGAATATCAATTATGATATATGTAGTCGTAAAGGCCCTAGCTTCACCGTCAAGATAGCTGATGATAGAAATTGCAATAAGCTTAAGAACTGCCATTACGAATTGTATTTTGGCAATGGCCGAAAATTTGTTAAAGAGGCGAGGTACGCCTATTGTGAAGGTTGTTAATGTGAATGGAATAATAAAGCTGTACAAAAAGGCTAATTCAATAAGTGATTCATCCCACTCCAGCAATGCACCAATTTCTTTTATTAGTAGTATGGCAAGCACGAAAGCGATAAATGCACTTAAAATATCAATAAGTAAGTTCGTTTTAATTGTTCTTGCTAATTGTTGCTCTTCATCCCTTTTTGTGCCAAATTTTATTAATGACTCCCAGGTTTGGACATTGAATAAATCGTTCATGATAAGAGCATAAACATGAGCTAACGCGAAGTATGCAAGCAGTTCGGGGCCCAAGGCGCTCGCCATTATAGCGAAGGAAATGAACCCCAGCGCAGAAGAAGCAAGATTTCCGCTTAATATAATGCTAGAGTTTTTGACAATTTTGTTTAAAAGTTGATCTTTAAAAATGGTGTCGCCTCTTCTTCTCGTTACATGAAAAAATGATGCTATTTTGAAGCCTTAATGAAAGCCTTGTAATTTTCAAAATAGTGCGCAAGAACTAATATTCGCCACAGGTCTTTTTCTCCAGTGCCTTTATAGCCATTTTTGAGTTGGTGAAAATTGCTATGTGTTTTCTCAAAATCGAGGTAGTGAAAAATAAAGCTATTTTTATTTAGTAGGATTGCAAATATTTCTTCGGCCTTTGACTCCCGGAACCAGTTACTTAAGGGGTTGCCAAACCCTTGCTTTTCCCTATGCACAAAACTGTCATCAAAATCCTGAGATAATAAGTCTTTTAGAACAGATTTGGGTACGCCGTTCGACATATTTACATCATCAGGAATGGTGTAAGCCATTTCGGCTAGTTTATGGTCTAAGAAAGGAGATCGTGCCTCTATGCCATAAAACATCGAAAAACGATCTAGCTTGTAAAGCATTCGCCCTGGTAATATTGTTTTTAGCTCTAGGTATTGAAGGGCTTTTACAGTTGAAAGGCCTTTTTTTCTGATTTTTGAGCTGATTGTAGAGAAAACTCCTGCCTTGTGAATATCTGTGACTTGATACTTAGGTTTTAACAACTCTGTAAAGGGAGAGCTTGTATTTAGGCCCGTAAAATTTGAGATAGTATTGCCATCAAGTAGTGTTTTCAGGGATTTAAATTTGGGGGGTAAGAGGCCTGTTTTATCGAAGAGGGATAATATTATCTTGGGTAATATCAGGTTTTGAAGGGTTTTTATAAAGGCATCTCGCTTAGGGTAATCAATATACCGGGTATAGCCCGCAAACATCTCATCTCCACCATCCCCCGTCAGAATTATTTTATGGTCTTTGGCTGCTTCTTTGAATAAATCAAAAAGAGCGATGGATGATGCTCCATCGAAGGGTTCATCAAAAACTTCTACGATAGCTTCTATATTATTAATGTGGGCTAAATCGATGTCCGACAACTTTAAGTTTTGCTTATATTTTTTCGCGGCTATTTCTATGTATTTTTTTTCACTTCGATTGGTGTTGGGGAAATCCGCACCGTATATATCAAATTGGCCATCACTTACCTCAGAGATATTTTTGACGATAAGGGTGGAGTCGGTTCCTCCGGAGATAAAGGCTCCTACAGATACATCGGCTCGTAATCGATACTTGACCGACTCCTTTAAAGCTTCTTGCGTTAATTGGATGGCTTTTTCAGTGTTTTTTCTATCATCTATTTTAGAGTCTATATCCCAATATTCATGTAAAGCTATAGCTTTCTGCTTTAGGTCAACAATTGCATATGTGGCAGGCGGTAGCTTCTGTACACCTTCAAATATTGAATGTGGGTAGGGGATGTAGCCCATTAACATATATAAATTGAGAGCAGTCGGGCTGATGCTTCTCTGGTCGCCAAATTTAACGATAGGCGGTAATTCGGAAGAAAATGTGAAAGCACTGTCTGTCAGTTCATAATAAACAGTTTTTTGGCCAATACGGTCGCGGGCAATAAATAGCTTATTCTCTTCTCGATCGAAAATAGCAAAAGCAAACATTCCTCGAAATTTATTAACGCACATAGAGCCCCACGTGACATAGGCGTTTAACAAAACTTCTGTGTCGGAATGGTCTGTTTTGAATTGGCATCCTAGCTCCAGTAATTCTTCCTTTAATTCAATGTAATTATAGATTTCACCATTAAATGTCACTGAGTATCTTTTACAGGAGCTTTCCATTGGTTGGAATGCGTTGTTGTTTAAATCAACAATACTTAAACGTCTATGGCCTAGGAAATAGTTATGCTCGGTTTTATTAAACTCTTTTGGAGTGAAGTTATGGTGGGTTGCATGTGTATCTTTTGAATAATCTCCAAACTCGAATCCATATCCATCTGGCCCCCTGTGCTCTAACATATTTAACGCGTTAAGCGAATTATTTATGTTTAATTGGCCTTTAAAGCAGTATTTTCCGTATATTCCACACATGTAAATCTATCCGAAGAAAAAGAGAGTTATAAATTTGCATAAGCTTAACTAAGAGCCAGTTTAATTAACATAGCTTTTGCTAGTTAATTTCTTAGGTTTTTTAGTGTGGCGCAGCTCAAATTGTTGGCCTGGCTTCACTTGAAAAGTGGCTCACGTTTTGCCAGTTTTTTGTGAGAAGTAGCCATCATTTAAATAATTGACGAAGCTAGCCGATTTCTGGGGAAAGAGTTTTGTCAAGAATTGTATGCGAGCTTGAATTATATACTGTTTTGGACTAGATTCAATTTAAAAGTGAGGTGATGGAATTGGAGGTAAATTATGACATATAAACGATGTTTTTTATCCATTGGGTTTATATTGATGTTTCTGCTGGCTGAGGCTTCTTATGCTCTGCCGGCTTTCCCTGGAGCGGAGGGTTTTGGGGCCGATACTGTAGGTGGTCGTGGTGGTGTGGTGTATAAAGTAACTACGCTGGCCAGTGATGGTCCAGGGAGCTTGCGTGAGGCCGTAAATGCAACAGGTCCTAGGATTGTGGTGTTTGAGGTGTCAGGAATTATTAAATTGACTTCATCGATTAAAATTGATGATCCTTTTATAACTATCGCAGGGCAAACCTCTCCGGGTGGGATTTTAATCACGGGTGATCGTTTTAAAATCAATACACATGATGTTGTTATTCGTTATTTGCGTTTTAGGTTGGGATCTCATGATGGTGTTGATCCTGAAAAAGCTCGTGCAGTTGAAATATATGGAGACGGGCAATATTACGACAATAAGGGTTATAACGTTGTCCTAGATCATTGTTCTTTTTCGTGGGCAGCAGATACGGTTGTGACGGTAGGTGAGGATGCTTATGATATTACAATATCGTGGTCAATAATCTCAGAGGGGCTTAACAGTGCGGGCCACCCGGACGGTGAGCACAGCTATGGCATCCTCTATTGGGGGAAGTATACTGATCCATCCAGGAATTACTCTTTCCATCATAACTATTTGCCGCATAATGGGGGGCGAAATCCGGAAATAAATTACTATGGGACTTTAGATGCTGTAAATAATGTAGCCTATAATTATGTTGGGGGGAAAACACCCAAAGCGTCGGGGAAAAATAAAGTAAATTGGATTTATAATTATACTAAGCCGGGTGCCAGTTCAAATTCCGCTGATAGCCATTTCGAGGTTCGGCACAAGCCGAGTTCAACAGGTTCCATTGATAAATACGTTTATGCGCTCGGTAATATGGGGGTTAAACGTACTGATCAGTCTGACCCGACGAAGTGGTTGGTGGGGTATGATTGGAGTTCCGACTTGATATCTGAAGATTTCCGCAGCCTAACTGAACTGGTGCCCTCGCCGGTCTCAGATACAGTTATGACCTATGATTATGCCCAAGAGATTCTAACTACCGTTGGTGCGTCACTCCCTGTGAGAGATAGTGTAGACTCTAGAGTTGTGGCTGATTTTGCTGCTGGTACCGGTGACCTTATTGATGATGTAAGTTATCCTTCTGATTTTCCCTCCTTTTCCTCCCCTGCTGCTCCTGTAGATGATGATAACGATGGTATGTCAGATGTCTGGGAGGTGTCGAATGGTTTGAACTCTAAATCCAATGACTCTGCCGGTGATGCTGATGGTGACGGGTATACAAACATTGAAGAGTATTTACATCATTTGGCAGGGGCGGTGAGCGCTCAGCCAATTGTTTCACCTCCTGTTCCGCCATCAGGCCTGAAGGGCACAACAAACTAGTCGTTTATTCGTTACTTAGCAGGCTTAAGTTTAACAAAAACCAAGTACCTTTTAGGTACTTGGCCACTATCTAAAGACACTTCCAATCAACGTTAAAGTGCCCATTGGCTTTGCGCGCGCCTCTCTAAATATTGCCAGTACGGGTTTAGCATAGGTATGTAATTATGCTTACCTAAGGAGTCCTGCTGTTGGCGGCCATTTAAGAAGGTTTACTTCAGTGTACTTATGCTTATAGTGTGATGGTCTTAGGGGATCAATTGATGGTCTTTCTGTGTTTATTGAGGCTGAGTTGTAACTACAGACTCTGGTTGATGTATTAATTATCACCTGCGATAGAGCTAGAGGCAAACACACTCCCGAACGAGCTTAGGCCGCTCTTGCTCAGCTACGCCTATTGGGAGAAGCATTTCGCTTATAATGTATTGGATGCAAAAGGGTGTTTACTCTGTGTAAGCTCGGAGGCAATGGTCAAGCGGCGCTTAGTATCTCTCGTCTAACCGAGTTGGCAGAGCTAGAGTGTTAGTGGAAATACAGGATGAATCATGATGAGATCGCTTGTGGCTGGGCCTGGGTCTCGCTAGCAGAGGGCGTGCGGACTGTCGCGTCAAGGTGCCTCCCGAAGGGTGCCTTTAGTCGACCAAAAGCAGGGTTTATCACCAAAGCTCATTCTCGCACCAAAACTCCCATAGAGTTTTATAAATATCCAATTATTCGTGATGTACTATCCTTGCCGAAAAAAGAGTTTTCCAACTGGTACGAATACACCGATCACAATGTCAGAATAAAGTTGCTGCAGGCCGAGATTTGGGGGTAATTATTTATCAACAACACGCCGGTCGAAGATTTAACCGCGAGAATGGTAGGGAAGCATGCGCCACATTTCTAGTGCGAAATTCTGGGTATAGGTATGATTTTCCTCCCCCTTTTTATAAGCGTAGGGCGCTAGATGACTACGGTTATTCTATTTTGTCAACGGTTCTAGGCGCTTTAGAAGATGTTGCGCTTTAGCAGGTGTGAATCAAAGCTGACTTTGGTGTCAGCTTAAATCAAAATAGAGACAGTATCGATAGATCTCCGCGATGGCGGTTTTAATTCATGTTCGAAAAATGGTCAGCTTATGATACTTTTTCCAGTTTTGTCTCTTTTAGGCTATTCATTACGCTAAAGCAGAAAAAGGAATAAGCGGCCAGAAACTCAAAAATTTCATCATCCATTTGGGTGTAGTAGTTTTCAGCGTAAAAACTGAATGGGTGAAAGCCAAGCGTACCAAAGCGAGTGCCTATGAATAACCATATTCCGATACTGATGCTGTATACAATAACGGTGTACTTGTTAGGTATAGGGAGCGCATAAAAGTCGGTAAATTTTCTGAAATTCTCGTTTTTCGCTCTGGCAAAAGGAATTCCCCAGAAATAAACTAGAGTTAACAAAAAGAAGGCGTTGCTGAAGACGCTGATCGAGCCAATATTGTGTAAGGTTAGCTCGTTTTGTACATTAACGGCTTTCAGAAAATCTGGCGTACTTAAATGAAAGATCCTTTGTCCCCAGCTTATTTCCTCTCCACCACAGACAATGAAAAATGCTATGAGAAGAATGTTCGGGAGTAGCCAAAGATTGTATATCTTTCCATTGAGTTTGGCTCTGATTACCGAAAATAGCAGGGTTAGTGCAGCAAGTAACCAAAAGAATGAAGAGCTGTTTTCTACAATGCCATCTTCCATTATCAGTATGCGATAGCCTTGAGTATCCCATATCGATAAGGTGATGATGTATAGGCCGATAAATATTGCTATCGAAACTAAAAGTAACCCTACCGTTGATTCATTGCTATAGCTGGTGATAATGCGATTGCTGTATGATTTGTGCTGAATAGATTGATAAGTTTCCTTAAGTGACTTTAAGGAGGTCGTAATTTGTTTTTTAAATAGCAATACTGTAATAATGGATGCCGCATTTAGTCCATTCAAAAGCAGAAAGAATGTTGTGCCTGTTTGCATGCTTAATGATGCGATATAGAGCCCAAAGAGGATTAAGCTCAATATGGCCCAAAGTTTTAAATATTTTTTATAGGAAGGTTCCATTATAAGCTCCACTTATCCTTAATGTGTCGGTCTGTGTTTTACGGTTTAATGTGGTTTTAAAATCGCTATAGTTCAGCGGGGTGAGTATCTATGGAAGGTAAAAAAATTACGCAAATACCTAACTTTGAAGTCTAGTTTGCTGATTGGGATTATGTCAAGCCCCGGTTTGTTGGCGCATAGGCGCTCTGTCCCATTAGGTTAGAGAAGCTGTTTAGTTTGCTTTCAATAAAGATTGTTATTGGCTGTCTAAAATATCTAAAAATAGACGTTCGTACTCTTTGGCCATTCTTTCAGCGGAATAGTGTTCAGCTAAAAACTGCTTACCTTCTTTTTTATATCGTTCTCTTACGGTATTGTCTAACAGGGTGGATGATAAGGACTTAACTAGGTCCTCCGCGTCGTCTACTTCAAATAAACTTCCTGTTTTTTTTCCATCAATAAGTGTTCGACAGCCAGGTATATTGGACGCAACAACAGGGATCTCTGCCGCCATTGCCTCCATTACGCATCGGGGTATTCCTTCAGATCGTGAGGGTAGCACAAAGGCATCAAAGCCTTTAAGAAGGGAAAGTCTGTCGGCCCTGAATCCTAAGAATTGAATATTGTCCTTCAGTCCATGCTCTTCAGTCATGCGGCGAAGCTCGTTTTCCTGTTCTCCTTCGCCAATAATTATAGCTTTCCACTGTAGTTGCTTTAATTTGGATAGGGCTGAAATGAAAACGTCCAGACCTTTTCCGTGAACGAGACGTCCAATGTAGCCAATAACAAATAAGTCTTGGGCTTTTAATGCTAGCATCTCTGGAGATATTTCTGCTAGCTCTTCAATCTCTCTTATGTCGACTCCGTTAGTTATAAGGGTTAGCTTTTTATTTAATCCGGGAATGCTGATAAGCGACTTCATTAGGCCTTCGGATAATGGCACTACTCGATCAAAAAAAGGAAAAATCATCCTGTCCAGCAATTCGTACATCTTCAATTTAAAGTCGGGGTCTTGTGTCCAGCCGTGTGGTGTTGACACCGTTTTGCATTTGAGGCCAATCGTTGCGAATAGTGCGAGCAGGTCTGTCTTATAGCCATGGGAGTGGATGATATCTATATTTTTCTCTTTGATGAACTTTCTCAAGCTAAAGGCTGCTTCCAGGCTATATTTCCCTTCAGTCTTTATTGTTACTGATTCAAAGCCAAGCTTTCTGGACTCCTCGCACAGTGGGGCCTCTTCAGTCGAGTCATCGACGATTGCGCCGACGAAGGAGAGGATCGTTGATTTGTCAAAATACTTTATAAGTGAAAGGATCCACCTTTCTGCTCCATACAGGCCAGACGAGCTGCCTAATTGAAGGACGTTTACAGGGTGATGCATGAGTTAACCATTGCTTTCATGAGTTTTTAGGTGTGCATTTCGGGTTTAGTAAATATATATTTATGTTTCCAAAAGTAATAAATAAGACCTTTAATATGCTCTATTTTGGCTTTATTCATCTTAAATCCGCGAGAAATTTCTTGAGCGTCATGTGTTGCGACAGCTTCGGGGGAGTATAGAATGCGGTAGCCGCTTTTCCATATGCGCAAGCAGTAATCTACATCTTCTGGCGCATAAAAAATATTTTCATCGAGCAATCCTACTTCTTTGATTACAGCTTTTGGGATCACCCAAAATGCCGAGATCGCATAGTCAACCTCAATATCCTTCAGAGAGGTTTCAAGATTTGCTTCCTTGTCTTCAATTTTTTTCAGCAGGAATAATCTAACAATTTTTCTCATTAATGTCGGGAATTGATCTGTCGACTTTTGTAAACGGCCGCTTCCATATAGCAGCTTTGGTACAACCATGCCGACGTCTGAGTGCTCCTGTATCTTGCTTATCAATACTTGCATAGTGTTATCATGCAACCGTACGTCAGAGTCCAGTATGACGACATAGTCGCCTTGGCATTTTTTTAGCGCAAGGTTGCGTGAGTATGTTGTGCCAGTATTGTGGTCTAGAAGAATGGGTTTCACTATTCCGCTATGGTTAGCTTCATATTCACGAAGAAGCTCAACCGACCCGTCGTTTGAGCCGTTGTCGACTACAAATATTTCATATTTATAGTCTTGACCTTTGTTCATTTCGACGATTGAATTCAAACATATTTCAAGGTGTTTGCATGAGTTCCAGCTCAAAATAACAAATGAAATTTTCATTCTATATACCCAAATAATAAATTCATCTATAGATATCTTCTTCTCTATTTGCGTGCTGCTAAAGTTCTTTTAGGTGTGAGCTAGCTTTGTGTATGTCTATCTTAAGGTCTCTGGGTTTTCAAGTGTACTTAGCTCGATCAATATCTGCCTTATGTTAATAATATTAGGAGGGTGGTTGGAAGAAGCGTTGATTCTTGAAATTTTTACTCGAACAGATTGAAATTGCAAGATTAATTGTACCAAAATGTTGAATAAGTATGTAAATGGGAAGGGGTCGCCTAATTTTGTCTTTCGCCCTATACGCTTTTCAATACTGAGCAGGACTTCTTCTGGATCTTTGCAAGAAGAAAATTTATAATCCTCTTTTCTTTTCTTTGACTCAGTTTAAGTAAAAAACTGCTGTCAGTAGGTGTTGTATGGACAATGTTCTCTGAGGGCGGTTTGATTGGCAGGCATTTGGGGGATGAGGCGCTAAGTTGTGGTGTAAAGTGGTTACGCTCTTTTACTTTATAGTGTAATTACGCTAACGTTGATAGACAGTGCATGAAGGATGAGAATTAAAAGAAGGGTAAAGGAGGCGAAAATAGTCTTAATAACTGTCTTTTGGTAATTTTTGTCTGAAAATGAATTACTTAAACTTAAAGGTCTGTGCGGGTATATCAAACACAGGTTTCAGCATAAAGTTCCACTTATGAATCTTGATCTATTTCTGCGGGGTTATGTACGCCTTCGCTATTTGTACAAAAAAATTGTAACTAAGCTTGACCTTGCTTCTCGCAAAAGGCAACTGAAATTGTCTGCTCGCAGAAAAAGCTACTATCGAGAATATTGGGGTGAAGTGTCTGCTGCTTTTGGTGCGACTCTGGAGGATGTCGGGTATGACATTTTACAGCTTACTAAGGATGGGCAGAGAACCTTCGTAAGAGAATATGAGGTAATGCTGGACGATCATCTTAGTCTTAATATGATGGGCAACAAACCTTTGACTCACAGGATGTTGCAGAATGAGGGTTATCCAGTGCCCCAACACCTAGTTTTCGATCTCCACTCTATAGGTAAAGCCTTCAAATTTCGTACTGAGGTGGGTAAACAGGTAGTGGTTAAGCCTACCGGCGGTGGTGCAGGTAATGGTGTTACCACTAGAATATCTAATGCGAAGCAGTTGAAGGAGGCAGCGTATTGGGCGTCAACGTTTTACTCGGACTTGTTGATTGAAGAGCAGGTTCAAGGGGCTTCCTATCGCCTCTTGTATCTTGGCGGGGAGCTGATTGATACTGTTAGGCGTGACCCACCTAAGGTTATTGGTGATGGTGTTAGTTCGGTGAAAGTCTTGATTGCCAAAGAAAATGAGCGGCGAATTAATGGCGCTCAAGTGACTGCGTTGAGTCCTATTGTTGTTGATATGGATTGTGAAAAGAAATTGCAGGAGCAATCTTTGACGCTTGGTGATGTACCTGAAACGGATCGGGTTGTTGTCATCAAGGAAGTGATTAACCAGAATACATCTCGGGAAAATGTTGTGATTCCGGAGGCGGATGTTCATTCGAGCACAGTGGCTTTGGGGCGCGAAATTTCGTCTCTGTTTGGGCTTGAATTGATCGGTTTGGATGTTATCGTTGATGATATCGGTCGGCCTTTACATGAAACTGGTGGGGTGATTAATGAAGTGAATACCACTCCAGGCTTACATCACCATGATTTAGTTGCAAATAGATCTTGTCGGACAGAGATTGCTGAGAAAATTTTGGCTTATATCTATGCTAAGAAAGCAGCTACGAGTACACCTGCTAAATAGAGAGAATGGTTAAATGGAAATAACAAATGTCAAATGAGACTCTAGATATATCAACTCCGGTATTGGTGATGGGCGGGCAGCAGAATGCTCTTTCAATCGTCCGAAGCTTAGGTAAGTTAGGGGTGCATGTTAGTGTTTCTCTTGCGCAGGGTTGTTGGGCGGTGGAATCTCGTTATTGCTCCGGATCCTACACTTACCCGGCAGGAACTGATTTACACTTATTTTGGAAGAAATTACTGTTGTCAGATGACAAACCATTGCAGGGAACAATGCTGCTGACCTGTAATGATGATGCTATCGAGTTCGTAGCGGAAAACAAAGAAGCGCTGCGCCAGTATTATGTCGTGGATGAGAATGTTCCTGAGCTGCAGCAAGCGATGCTCGACAAACAGAAAACGCTGGAGTTGGCGCGGGAAGCCGGCTGCCCTATTCCTGAGTTCTGGAATATTGCAACGATAGAAGATGTTGTAAGTCTCAAGGAAAGTGTCACGTTCCCAGTAATGATCAAACCCATTCACTCACATGTATTTAGACGCCACTACGTCGATAAAAAGTATCTGTTAGCCAATGATTATCAGGAATTATTTAGTTTGGTTTCGGATGTGCTGTCGAAGAGTATCGAAGTGATGGTATGCGAGATGATTCCAGGCCCGGATACCTTGCTCAGCAGTTATTACACCTATATAGATGATAACGACCAGGCATTATTTCACTTCACGAAAAAAGTGATTCGACGTTTTCCGGTAAATTCGGGCGGGGCGTCCTATCATATTACTGAGTGGATCCCTGAGACTGCCGAGATGGGAGAGCGTTTTTTTAGAGGTATTAAATTTCGAGGCTTGGGAAATATCGAATTTAAGCGAGATCTCCGAGACGGAAAATTAAAGGTAATTGAATGTAATGCCCGGTTTACTGCCGCACAAGAGCTATTGGTTCAGTCGGGGATGGATATTTCGTTGATGATCTATCGCCGATTAAGTGGCCAGGCGGTGCCAAAGATGGAGGGGTATAGAGATCATGTTCGACTGCTCGAGCCTATTATGGACTTTAAGGCCTATAAGCAATTAAAAGTACTTGGCGAGATTACCTTTTTTGCGTGGTTGAAGAGCTTAATGCACAAACAGGTTTTTTCGTACTTTCGACTCGATGACCCAAAGCCGGTTATTGTTTTACTTAAATCTGCTATAAGTAACAAGTTGAGCAATTATAGAGTTGATCACTTGCGAGAAAAAGTTGATAAGTAATTCTCGGTTTTTAGAAAAGTTATTTTACTGTCATTAGCTCTTCTAGCAATTGGTAGACATCATGTATAAAGATTATTATGCTTTGCCTCATTAGGTAAGGGTAGTGAGCTTGTCTTCTGGTTATTCGCTAAGGCATTTTTTACGATAATAAAAGGATTGAAGTAGATGAGTGGACCGTTAAAAATAGGCATTGTTGGGCTCGGTAAGATGGGCGATATTCGAGCCACCGCTATTCGTAAGCGCGATGATACACTTTTGGTATCGGGGACCGATCCAAATCCACCTGCACGTGGTTTTGAAGATATTGAATTATTAGATAGCTATCAAGCCGTAATCGATTCTGAAGTCGATGCCGTTTTCGTATGTACTCCAAATCGTTTTATTCCGGATGTTGTTGTGGCTGCGTTAGACGCAGGCAAGCATGTCTTTTGTGAAAAACCTCCAGGGTGTAACATGGAGGATATAAAACGTATTATGGCAGCAGAAAAAAGAAACCCGGGGCGTGTACTAAAGATTGGTTTTAACCATCGTTATCATTACGGCATTATGGAAGCTAAGAAAATTATTGAAAGTGGTAAGTATGGGAAAATTTTATGGATGCGAGGTGTCTATGGAAAGGCTG